>MDTB01220671.1_pt1 | contig 23027 bp, 16 predicted proteins | sample 811161 | NCBI WGS metagenome assembly MDTB01 (sample SAMN05326650, study PRJNA326480) | marine metagenome | isolation source: seawater | place: Mediterranean Sea | collected 2009
GCGTCTCCAATAAATTTGTCGAGCATACCCCCTTCGTCAGTAATACAGTCTACCATAATCGTAAAATACTCGTTGAGTAATTTAACAGTTCCTTGTGCCCCCAATTCTTCAGTTATGGTGGTGAAACTTCTCACATCCGAAAACAGAACAGTGCCCACGCTTTGCTTGCCTCCCATAATATCGTCACTGTCTCCGGCATTCATCAACTGATCAGCCAATTCTGGATCCATGTAACGGGACATAGTGGACTTCATCCTTTTTTCAGAACTGATATCCTCGATCATAAGCATGGTCCCAAGGTTCTCCTTTTTTTGACCAAGCAGTGGTAATAATGAAACATTTACTGATAGTTTTTCTCCTTCTAGAATTAGCTCAGCATCTAGAAATTCCTCATCTTCTTCAGCACTTCCAAGCTTGCTGAGCAACCAGTCATTTTGGTCCCCTAGTATTTCCTTAATTGGATTCTCCAATACTTCTGAGATGATCGGTGCTTTAAGTATTCGTAAGCCAGCGGTATTACATGTTTTTACAATTCCATTTTCATCAATGGTTAAAACCGCATCGTGCATGCTGGAGAGAATGCTCTCTGAGTAGTTTTTCTGGTTTTGTACATCGTCGAATAGTTTAGCATTTTCAATACCCATTGAAATCTGTGAAGTAAATGCAGCCAACCTCTTTTCATCCTCGGCATTGAATGAGCCACCTCTTTTATTAAGAACCTGACTGACTCCAATTGTTTTACCCTCTTTGTTGAGAACAGGCATACAAAGAATTGAACGAGTAAAGAATCCAGTTTGTTTATCGAAACTAGGATTGAATCTAAGATCAGCATAAGCGTGAGGAATATTGACCGGTTTTGCAGAAGTAAAGACAGTTCCAGCAATTCCTAGATGATTTGGAAATCGGATGACAGACTTTTCATCAAGTCCTTCTCCTACTTCAGTATATAGTTCATTGGTTTTCTCATCATTAATAAACAGAGTTGCTCTTTCACAATCCAACATGGTTGATATGGTTGTGATAATTTTTTGAAGTAGGGGAGTGAGTTCCAGTTCTGATGACACTTGTGAAACCACATCTAGGAATTCTAATTCTTGCTTCCTTGCGGCTTCAATTTGTTCTACGATAATATTCCCCTGAATTGCAATGGCTGCCTGTTCTGTCATTGCCTCAAGCAGATCCAAATCTTCTTGTTCAAATTCCCCATCAATTTTGTTGAGAATTTGGGAGACACCGATTTCTTCCCCGGCAATAGTCCTTAATGGTGCACAAAGTATACTTTTTGTTCTAAATCCTGTACGAACATCAACTGCTTTATTAAATCTCTCATCTTTATAGGCGTCATGTATTATAACACCTTGGTTTTTGGTAAAAACCCAACCAGCAACACCTTTGGAATTGAGAATCCTAATTTCTCTGCGAAAATTTCCTTGTGCAATTCTGGAGTAGAGCTCCCCGGTGGACGCATCATTTAAAAAAATGGTACCCCTTTCTGCCCCAATTGTACTTGTGGTAATTTTTACAAGTGTTTCGAGTGCTTCGTCTAGGCTCTTTGTCTTCGCCAGGTCTGTAGTAACCTGAAGTAACATATCTGAAAAACGCTCGGTCCTCTTTGACTTTGCGTTTTTGAAGGTTTTATTTCTCTTATCTTCCGGTGTCATTTTCAATTTTTGAACGAAGTTCGATTATAGTTTCTTGCAATTGCTTAAATTCCATTGTCTTTTGCTGCTTTTCTTTTTGTAAATTTTCTTGGTGTAGAATTCCTTTGTCGTCGATTTCGTTTCTCAATGCTCTCACCATCGTTTTGAAATGATTTACCTCATGACTTTGAGAAGCCATTGCTTTTTGTACAGCTTCTTGTTTAGCAATTTCAAGCATTTCCAGTTCATCTCGTAAAGATGCTACGGTACTACGAAGAGCATTTAGTTCAAGCGAAGATTTTGACTGAGCCCGTTGCACTTCATCTTGAATCTTTTGTTGGTTTTGCTCAAGTTTCTCACGCAGACTTGAAACAGTTTTGCGTAAATTTTCGTTTTCTGACATTGACCGAGAAATTGCAATTTGCACAGCCTCTTCCTTCTCTTCTTTTGCTCGGTCAAGATTTTCTCTGGTTTGAGTAATGTTAGTTTTCAGTGTGGTGATCTCTTTCTGAAATTTTGCTTTAATCAATTGGGCTACATCTTCTTTTTCAATAGCTAGATGTTCACACTTCTCTCTTGTTTGAAAAAGTGATGTTTGCAATGATTTAATTTCCTGAGAATATTGTGCAGATATTCTGGCTCCAATTTCTGACTTATCTAACTCAGCTTTCTCTAATTCATTCCTTAGGTCCTCGATTGTAGTCTTTAAAGATTTAACCTCCAGTAGTCCAACGGCCGAGATTTTTTGGATTTTTTCATCGGATCGGCTCTGCTCCATATCAAGTTTTTCTCTCAGTGAGCTCAATGAAGATCTTAAATGAGTTATTTCAATTTGAGATGTAGAAAGTGCTTGTTGCACCTTGAAATCTTGCTCGTTTTGGTTTGTTTCAAGTTCGGTTCTCAGATTAGAAACTGTTTCCCTCAGGCTCTTAATTTCGTTTTCAGATTTTGCTTCAACAGCTTGAACTTTTTCTTCAACCTTAATTTTTTCTTGATCAAATCGTTCCCTAACTGAAGACAAAGTGTTTTTGAGTTGAACAATTTCCTGATTAGACCTTGACGCTACTTTTTCTAGCTCTTCTTCTTTTTCTAAATCTTTTCTTTCGAGCTTAAGCCTTAGATCGGATATGGTGTTTTTAAATTGCTCTAACTTTTGATTTCCTTCCGAAATCGTTTTTTGCAATCTGTCATCAGATCTAGTTTGGTTAAACTCAAGTTTTTCTCTTAACATGGCGAGAGATTTCTTCAGTTGAGAAATCTCGTTTTGTGATTTGGCGGTTGCTCTCTGAACTGCATCATCTTTTTCGGCTTTTGCTTGTTCAAGTTCTTCCCGAATTTCAGAAATAGTATTTTTAAGCGACTGGACCTCTATTTGATTAGATGCATTTACTTTTTGAAGAGAAGCCTCATTTCTCGACTGAATATCATCAATCCCAATCCTGAGGGACCCAATCGTTTCCTTGAGTTGAGAGATTTCATTTTGAGAAGTGGATCTAGCAATTTGAATTTGTTCCTCTTTTTCTATTTTTGATTTTTCAAGTTCTTCTCTTAACTCTGAGGCAGTTTCCTTTAATGTTTTAATTTCAGCCGCAGAGGCGGACATGGCTCTCTGGACAGAGTCGGCCTCATGATCCTTTGCCAAGTCCAACTTGTTACGGGTTTGTAACAAGGAATTCTTAAGATGCTTAATTTCATTATTTGAACTTCTTAGAGATTGTTGAACCGCATCATCTTTCGCTGATTCTGCCTTATCTAATTCTTCTCTTAAGGTTTCAATTGATTTTTTTAAACTTTGAACCTCAACATAATTTTGACTTTTAAACTTCTGTAATTTGTCTTCTTCTCTTGCTTTGAGAAATTCGAGTTTTTCCCTTGATTTTGAGAGGGTTGTTTGAAGCGATTTTATTTCCCCTGAACTTGAGGATATAGCTCTTTGTATAGCAATAGAACTTTTATTTTCTGCTTCTTCAAGTTCAGATCTTAGTGCGGAAATTGTATTATGTAGAGCATTAAGCTCTGTTTGACCAGCGACACGAATTTTTTGGATATTGTCCTGATGCTGATCTGTCAGACGGTCAATTCTTTCTCTAAGGTTTGTAGATGACTGCCTAAGTTGACTGATTTCTTGAAAAGATTCTCTCCTGACATTTTGATCTACTTCTTCTTTTTTCTGTTCAGCTTGATCAAGACTTTCTCGGAGTGTTGAAATATTTTTCTTTAATTGTTCAATTTCCATTTGAGCGGAACTTCTCTCTTTTTGAACAGTCTCCTCAACTTTTACTTTTTGTTCTTCAAGTTTAGATCTTAAGTCGTTAATGATTGATTTATATTGATCATGTGATTTTAAGGCAGCACTTTCTGATTTCTGTTTTTCCTCATTAAACTCATGAACTTTTAAATCAAGAGAGCTTCTTAATTCATTTATTGAAAATCGGAATTGATTTTTTTCATCTTCAGATTTCCTGTGAATCTCTTGCACTTCAGATTCGTGTTCATGTTCAATACTTTCCAATTCATCTCGTAACGAAACAATGGTCTGTTTGAGAAACCGATTTTCATGTTCCAATAAATCAGCCTCATCTAGGGGTAATTGAGACATTCAATTAATTAATATATCTAGGACCGAATTGTAAATACAAAGTTGCACTAATGCGAAACTACCTGATAAGGATGTAAGGATAAGTTTTAATAAAATGAAACCGTCTTCCATTTTTTACACATCGATATTTTTTCTGAGTTTTTTTTCAGGGTGCCAAGATGGTTCAAATGTTGCCCATTCTCCAGAGTTAATTGCAGGCAAAGATGCTTCTCAATCGAGTAATATTGCCGATTTACTCACTGGTCATTCAGGTGAAGTTGATCTTAATGAATTACTGACCCTCGAAATTGAAAATAAGAGCAACAAAAATGCTGATCAACTCGCGATCTTTTATGGCATAGAACCTCCAGAATCAAACCGTACGCTACCAAATGAAGAAGCGCTTTCAATGGTGGAAGATGATTTCACAAATGCTCCTCCTATTGTTTCCGATAAAAACTTAGCTTTAGCCAAAGCAAATCTCGGAAAACTCAATGATTTAGAAAATTCTACCGTCGCAAAAGATGCAACGATTGCTACTCTTAAGGAACTTAACGCGGCATTGCTTGAGGAAAATGATAGACTACGAGAATTTAATCTATCCCAAGTTGATGATAATTTAGATTTGATAGATAGAAGCGAGCAGCCACAAAATATTACTCAGATTGGAGATTTAAAGGGACAATTAGAAATCCAGAAAATACAAATTGAAGAGTTGCAGTCAGATAATAAGATTCTTGAAGGAAAAGTATTAGAATTAACCAAAAATCCTTATTCTAAAATTAAACTTTCAACTCCCGTCCCTCTCAGAGGTTTTAATGTAACCAAGGAGGTTAAACCTTTACCGGCTAATACAGAACTTGCAGAACTTCAATTTGATGCTGTGGTCACCTCGATTAACGGGAAAAACAAAGAGGCATTCTATACAGAATTTTTTGTTTTAATGGATGATCTCGAAACTTTGCTCCTTAAAAGTGATCTTGATCTTTCTGACTTTCCAAAACTTGATTCCTACAGCGAGCTTTGGGCTAGGTCACGTAAAAATCCCTTCTTATATCCTGGAGTTCAAAAAAAGATTAGGACGCTTCTCCTTAATCAAGTAAATGATGGTAAAGGTAAGAGAATCCGTACAGATATTGACGGTGCAGGAGTGGTTCTTGATTTAAGTACAGGCAACTATAATGTTATTGGAAGTGCTGCATTGGGGAAAATTGGGGTTACATGGAACGCCCCGATTAAGATTACTTCCGGTCTTAATAAATTATCTTTAACGCTTGCCAATTCTTCATGGAGTTTATGAAGTAAACTAAATCCCCCGTTTTTTATAATGTACAGGCATTAAAATCACATTACACATACTAATATGAGTACTGAACAATCATCCGATTCTAAACGATTGCAATTAACGGCTCAGCAAAAGCTATCTATTCTATTCACTTTCGCAAAAGATAAGGTCGTTGAGCAAATACAATGCGTTTGGTTTATAATATTATACCTTATTGTTTTTCAGGTTCTAGTACTTGGATTACCTATTGTATACTCCCTGATGATCGCAGTCGGAATCATTATCGTGATTATTGGTTTAGCTTTCTTTATGGAAGGATTGCGATTAGGACTTATGCCTTTAGGGGAATCTTTAGGTTCGACCCTGCCCCGAAAAAAAATTCTTGGCATTCCCTGCTTACCAGCAAGCTTAGCTTTTGGTTTCGTTCTGGGTGCGTTCGCAACTTTTGCTGAACCAGCGATTGGTGTTTTGAGAGCTGCAGGATCAGGCGTTGACCCTACTCTTGCCCCGCTTCTTTGGACAATTCTTAATACTGGGGCTGAAACACTCGTTTATTCTGTTGGAGTGGGCGTTGGAATCGCGGTGCTTCTTGGTGTTCTCAGGTTTTACAAAGGTTGGTCACTCAAGCCATTCATATACATCGGAGTAGTAGTCTTATCCTCTTTCACGCTTTACTTCCAATTTTCCGATGCGAGACTTCAACATGTTCTCGGACTGGCATGGGATTGCGGTGTGGTTACAACTGGTCCAGTAACTGTTCCCCTTGTCTTAGCACTTGGAATTGGAGTTTGTCGGATAGTTTCGACTGGTGGATCGAGTAATACCGGTTTTGGTGTTGTCACACTAGCTTCGCTTTTTCCCATATTGGCGGTCAAATGCTATGCTCTATTCCTATTTTCCTCGGATAACTATTACAATGCTACTTATTCTGAAGCAGATTGGCATAAAAATGCTGGTGAATATGGAAAAAATTATAATCCCGATCTGCAAAGATTTGGAGACATTGTCGCTAAGAGACGATTGGAATCAGCAGGAAGTGCCACGGGAAGCCAAATTGCTCGAACCCTTTCTGCTGATGACTTAGTCAAGGTCAAGAAATCCTTGAAAGAAACGGGTAAATTACCAACAGGTTTTTCTTTAAAGACTCAAATTTCAGGAAACTCGCTTAATGCAATTCCTCTTGAAGAAAACGATGAAGCCTCCCGATCTATTGTGAAACCTACCACGACTCAATCGATCATTGTAAAAGAAGGCGTTTCTAGCCCAGATGAAGTTTGGGATCCAAATACTGAGATTTCTACTGCTATGACAAATAATTTTGATTTCTTTCCAAATCTCTTCAAGCCCGAGGAGGATGCCAATGGAAATGGAATTCTAGATCCCGGAGAAGATATTTACAGTATCAATGAAAAAGGAGAACTTGTTTACAACAAGCCAGGAGAATCATATCCCGATGCTAAGCTTGAGGGCCCTGACCAAGACCGCGGGGCAATCGAAGGAGCTTTGTGGGCAATAGTTCCACTTTGTCTTATACTATTAGCTGTCCTTGTAATCGGTCTTCAACAACGACCGAAGTATTACGATGAATTAATAATAGGAATTGCTTGTGCCGTAATAGGTATGGCACTTTTCAATCTTGGCATTTCTTTGGGTTTAACTCCATTGGGCGAACAATTGGGTGGAAATGTTGTATCCAGTTTTGCTGCCATCGAGCCATGGGCATCGGAAGGGTTTGTTGAGCCTATGTTTGCATCATCGACTGCAGGTAAATGTTTGGCCATTTTATTTGGATTTATTCTTGGGTATGGAGCAACACTTGCTGAACCTGCTCTAAATGCACTCGGGGCCACGGTTGAAAAGATAACCGTTGGAGCCTTCAAAAAGAATCTTCTTATGCAAACGGTTGCTACAGGAGTAGCCATTGGTATCGCTACTGGTGTGGCAAAGATTGCTTTTAACCTCGACCTTTGGTATTTGTTAGTTCCACCATACACGATTTTAATCCTAATCACATTTCTTTCCAGTGAGGATTTCGTAAATTTCGGTTGGGACAGTGCAGGTGTTACAACGGGCCCAATTACAGTTCCTTTAGTTCTTGCTATGGGCTTGGGTATCGGTTCTAAAACTGGTGCTATTGATGGTTTTGGTGTGTTAGCATTGGCTTCTATCGGACCGATTATTACAGTGTTAACTGTTGGTCTGATTGTTAGAAAAAAACCGAAAACCGACGAAGACGATAACCTGGCTACAGGGGAGGCCGCATAATATGAAAGAGTTAACAAAATCAGAAAGTGTTTCTTTGTTGAATTTAATTCTCCCGAAGGAATCTATAGTATCAGTATCAGAGGCGATTATTAATGCCGGTGCTAAAGGCGTTTTCCAAATTTCAGCGAGAGGATCTGTTCTAAACGAAGGGGGCTTTCTGCAAAAAATGTTTCCTCCTCCTGCTCCAGAGCAACATTTATTGCAAGCGTTAGTAAGAGATGATGCAATCGAACAAGTTATTGATGCCTCAGTTAAAGCTGGGAATTTAACAAAAGTTGGAACAGGTGCTGTCTTCACGATAGAATGCAATGAGGCTCTTACTTCAGAAAATTTCCCCGCAGATATAGTGGCAAAAGATGGGCATGAAATTCCTTCTAGGACTGCGAGTGAAATGGAAGCAATTTGCTGTATTTGTGAAAAAGGAATTGCAGATGACATTGCGAGTGCCGCATTACAAAATGGGGCTCCGGGTCCAACTGTTACTTTCGGAGAGGGTGGTGGAGTTCGTGATAAGATTCCAATGTTGAGAATAACCAAGGGTCCGGAAAAAGAATTTGTATGGTGTGTTGTAGATAAATCTGAGGCTGACGATGTCTTCGCAGAAATGGCAAGAGCAGGAAGAATAACAGAACCTGGTCGTGGATTTATGTATTCCATACCTGTATCATCAGGTCTCATAAATGTTAGTAGCACAATTTCGTCCTCAGCACATGGAGCTAATATGGAACAAATCATTTCCGCAATTGACGAAATAAAAGGCGGAAAAGATTGGAGATCATTAGCTGATGAGTCCAAATCTAAAGCACTAAAGACTACCTTTCTTGAAAACTTAGTTGGCCTTTACTGCATCGTACCTCGTGATCAATATTCAACTGTCTACGATGCAATCCTTGAAGCTGGTGCTCCTGGTGTCAGTACAAATTTTGGAGTCATGATTGACGCGGAAGATTCGGAAGATGGTCAGCATCAAAACGAGGAGTGGGCACTTGTCTACACTTCGGTTGGCCCAAGCAGTGTTGACTCTGTCAGAGATTCGGTACAGAAAGATATTGAAAAATTAGGAATTGATCGTTTTGCATTTTACACACTGCCAATCCCTCGTGCCTTAACTTATTTGGGAGGTTAATTTTTCGCGACCTAAATTTCGTTAAATTATAGGGAATCCTGCAGTTTAAAGATTCTTAGTCATTTATACTGTAGCATACCGTACTCCATTCTCCTTTTTGCTTCAATTCGTGTTTAAATGTGTAGTCAGTTGTATCTAAACATTGATTGTAGACTTTTATTACATCTTCAGATTCATAATTAAGAATTCCTGAAATGATAAGACATGCACTATGTTCCAACATAGTAATTAGTGTCTTTGCATTTGATATCAAGACATCTGATTGAATGTTTGCCACAATACATTTATAAGTATTTTTCTCTAATAAATTAATTTTTGTTTTTTTGAAAATTGCTGAGTTTTTTTCCAGATTTAAATTTGTATTTATTATAGAATTGGAAATTGCATTTTCGTCATGATCAATGCCTAAGACATTTTTGAACCCAAGGGATTTTGCAAGTATACTTAGAATTCCTGACCCACACCCAACATCTAAAAAAGAGTCTCTTGTTAGTTCAGGTAACTCGAATTTATCAATAAGAAACTCAATGCAAAGTCGAGTTGTCTCATGCTCTCCAGTTCCGAATGCCATTCCAGGATCAATATAGATGGGAGTTTCCTTATTATTGGCTTTTATTTTATCTTTATCCCACAAGGGTATAAATTTATAATTTTTATAATTCCAAGGCTTAAAATGGTGCCTGTATGAATTTTCCCAAGATTGATTGTCTATCTCTTCAATCCTGAAATCAGATAAAAATCCGTCATAATATTCTTTTAAATTTGAAATTCCACGAAGACTATCTCCTTTACTTAAAAATAGACCACTTAGTGTGAGAACTCTAGTCTCTTTGTCCATTGTGATAACCCAATTACTTGGGGCAATTTCGTACAGAATATTTTCAACTGCAGTTAAATCCCTAGCTGGTAGGGTAATGCCAACTCGAATCATATTTTAAATTAGAATCTTCAAGTCCGGTGAAATTCTATGGAAATGTTTCCTATGATAGTTGGGTAAATTACATGTTCGGCAGCGTGTATTTTTTGACTGAACATTTCTAAGTTATCCGTCTCCATTTTTCTAACTGGAATTTGGGTTATAATCTTACCACTATCAATTGTTTCCGTCACCCAATGAACCGTACACCCAGATATCATAACCCCATATTCAAAAGCCCGTTCGATTGCATGTAAGCCTTTAAAACTGGGAAGTAGGCTAGGATGAATATTGATTATCATATTTTTGTAATACTCAATAAATTCTTTGGGAAGTACTTTCATAAATCCAGCAAGGACAATTAAATCTGGGGAAAACTTAGAGAGCTCTATTATTATTTTTTTACCGTCATTCTTTGAGATTCGAGATGAAGGGGAGGAAAGCTCAATAAGTTGACGATTAATTGAGTATGAATCCGCAATTTTAAGAATGCCGGATTCTGGTACATCAGAAAATACTCCAACAATTTTGGCTTTCCCTAGCTGATTGTTTTGCTCAGCCTCTAATATGGCTTTTGCATTTGTCCCATTTCCAGATCCAAAAATTACTGTATTCATTTACTATTATATGGCTATAGATCTTTTATTTTAGTGATTATACTCGATGAAGAAAGTTGTTGTATCAGGGGGACAAAATTAATTTTCGAACCTACTTTATTCAAAGCTCTTTTTTCATCTGAATTAATAGAGTCTAGGCTGTAATCAGCAGATTTAACATATGCATCTGGTTTCAATATTTCTATTTCTTCACTAAGATTTTCTTTATTGAAGATAAAAACCCCGCTCACCACTCGAAGTGATGCCACGAGGTAGGCCCGATTGATTTCTGAAACAATAGGTCTTCCTGCACCTTTTAATTTCTGGATACTAGAGTCTGAATTTAAACCGACCCATAAATAATCCCCGTATTCAGCAGCTTTTTTTAAACTATATGCATGACCAGCATGCATGATATCAAAGCAACCATTAGTGAGAACAAAAGTCTTGCTATTTAACATTGCAGCTTTTCTTGCCTCATGAGCTTTAACGATAGAATATTCTGACTCTTCGTTGATCATTTCAAGGTTTTACTCGTTATCAAAAAATTTCTTTGCCTTATCTAAAAAGCCTCCATCATCACTAAAATTCTTTTCTCCACAAGTCTTTGCGAACTCAATAAGAGATTCCTTTTGCTCTTTAGATAACTTCGTTGGGACCTGAATTGAAATCTTTACATAAAGTTCACCCTTTCGTGAGGAATACCGAAGATTTGGCATTCCGTGATTTTTTAGCCTAAATGTTTTATTTGATTGGGTGCCAGCAGGTATTTTGAGAGATACTTTACCAGTAAGGGTTGGTACTTCGATTGTCCCTCCCAAAACAGCAAGAGCAAATGGAATTTGTACATCGTGAAATAAATCATCATCGTCGCGCTCAAACAAAGGGTGGTCTTCTATGGTAACATCGACATACAAATCCCCTGAAGGACCTCCTCTAGCACCTGCATCCCCCCTGCCTCTAGAGCAAAGTCGATTTCCATGACTAACTCCTGGTGGTACTTTCACTTTGACTTTTCCCTGCTTTCGGATCCTTCCTTCCCCACTACATTTTTGGCATGGGTTTTCAATCATGACGCCAGAGCCACTACAAGTGGGACAAGTTCTCCTGATACTTATAAATCCTTGGTTCGATGCTACCTGCCCGATTCCTCCACAGGTTGAACACATTATCTTTCCTGATCCAGGCGATGCTCCACTTCCATCACAAGTGTTACATTCCCCATGATGATGATATTTGATCTCCTTCTCTACCCCTTGGGCAGCTTGCTCGAGGGTAATAGAGACGCTTACTCGTAAATCAGATCCTCGGCTGCCTTCATTTCCCGAACTGCCACTTGTACCTCCAAAAAAATCATCAAATATGCTTCCAAAACCACCACCACCACCTCCTCCTCCTCCGAAAACATCCTTAAAAAGGTCAAATGGGTCAACACCTCGAGAAAATCCGCCTCCGCCTTGAAATGCCTCGTGCCCAAATTGGTCGTACTTCTGTCTTTTTTCTTCGTCTTTAAGAACTTCAAAAGCTGCCGATATTTGCTTGAATTTTTCTTCGGCTTCTTGATCTCCAGGATTTTTATCTGGATGATATTTTATAGCAAGTTTTCGGTAAGCCTTCTTGATTTCTTCTGGCGTGGCACTGCGCTCGATGCCAAGAATCTCGTAAAAGTCTTTATCTGACATTTTCGTAATTAGTTATCTTCTTTGTCTTTACCCTGAGAAATTATGACCGATGCTGGTCTAAGCAGTTTGTCCCGCATTTTGTAGCCTACGCGAACTGTCTGGAGGACATAACCTTCTTCGACTTCTTCGTCTGACTGGTAGCTAAGGGCTTCGTGGTATTTGGGATCAAAGTTAGTTCCCTTAGGATCAACAATTTCAAGTCCATATTCATTAAGGACTGATTCCATTTGTTTATATGCCATAGATATACCTACAAAGATATTTTTGGTCGATTCTTCCTTTTCGACTTCATTCATCCCCATTTGAAAAGCGTCCAGTACTGGAAGAAGGTCGCTAATAATTTGTGACCGAGTACGGATTACTGTATCTTCCCTTTCTTTTATCTGTCTCCGTTTAAGATTATCAATGTCCGCCATCACCCGAATATACTTATCTTGGAAATCTTCGCTTTTGGAATAAGCTTCTCTAACCTTTTGCGAAAGATTTTCATCTTTCTTCACAGTTTCTGAATTGTCTGATTCTTCTTTTTGACTCTCGTTTTGAATGGATGACATTTGCATGTCAGCCTCGTTATTTTCAATTGGGTCTTTTGACTTATCTGATTTTTGATCCATTTATATATCTAGTTAGGAGTTGGTTAGTGAACTCACAAAGTTTTAATGTTTAAAAATTATTTATGTGTAGAGTAATCCAGAAAATCGATCCGTGATTAAAAAAGATGAGTCTTTTTCGGCTTGAATCTTACATGCTGAAGAGTAAGGCGATATACTAGAGTAGCCTACACTTAGACAGGTATTATTACAAAGCAACTCTCCTTTAAGAGGACTCAGAATAGAGCAGTCTTTGCATGTTTCTTTAATCGTTACACTCTCACCCTTGTTTAAATTAAATTTACGAATTCTAAAATGATTACACTCGGCGATAGTTTGTATTCCAGGAGCCAAAGTTGTAGCGAGACTGGTTGGTTCATGATCATGGAAATTAATTGAATCCAGTGATTCTTCAATATGAAGATCCCTTGGGTTACCATCAAGCCCGCACCTACCCCAGTCATAAACTCGGTATGTGGTATCCGAGTTTTGTTGGATTTCGAGAATTAAATTGCCAGCATCAATTGCATGCATTCTTCCACTTTCTACAAATACAGAGTCGTTTGATTTGGATGAAATCCGATGGCACAGTTTTTCCGCTGCAGATTTATTTAATGCCTCTTTAAATTGCTCTTTGGAAACACCTTTTTTAAAACCCAAAAAGAGCCCGGCATTATTTTTCGCTTTCACGACATACCAATTTTCAGTTTTAGGTTCACCTTTTAATTTTCGAGCAATATTTTCTGGAGGATGTACTTGTAAGCTTAGCCTTTCTTGGCAATCTAGCCATTTTACAAGAATAGGAAATTTTTTGTTTTTTGACCAAGCCGGGCCCATTATTTCCTTACAATTATTTTCAATAAGATTTCGTAAGGTACTTGTTTCACCTGATTCTAGCGTACAGATTGATTGATCTTCTTGACGGTCAACTAGATTCCATGATTCCCCAAACTTTTCATCTTTATTTAAATCCGGATTGAACAGCTCTTGAAATTGCTGTCCTCCCCAAATCCTTTTCTTATAAACAGGTTCAAACTTGAAAATACTCACACTTTATCTTTTAGTAAATTTGTGTGGTTGTGTAAACGATTGTTGTTAATTGGTTATTTGAGTTCTTACTCAGGTGAGTAAATCTGAACTTAAGCTTAATCCTGTCTCTGCAGAGAGGAGTAAAATTAGTGCATTATTTGCACTCAGTTTTGCAATTTTGTGCTTGGTTGCGTTACTAGACTACGATCCAGCAAGTTTGCATTCATCACCACAGATCAATGATTCTCCAGTCTTAGGAAAAGCAGGTATTTTTACAGCTAGGACTCTTCTAGGTTGGTTCGGTCTTTCTTCATGGCTCATTCCTTGGTTATTTATAAATTTAAGTATGTGTTTCTACATGAAAACACATAGAAGAACTAAGGTAATTCAAAATGTTTCCGTTTTACTTTGCATTTTGTCGATCAGTATTCTGGCCAATGTAAGAGATCATTCTTCCCTAATCTCTGACTATTCATCCATCTTCAATCTTAATTTTTACGAACATGGGGCTGGAGGCTCAGTAGGTGCCTTTTTTTATTCAGGTTTACCATTTAGTGAAACGGTAAATCCTAACTTTTCGAACTCTGGAGTTTTACGCGTATGGTTGGGTAATATGGGCACAACATTACTAAGCATTGTGCTATTAGTCATCGGGGCATACTATCATATCAAATGGTATTTTAATCTTGATGATTCTGTAGCAAACATAAGTTCATTTTTGCAAAATATAATAAAGAAGAAAAAACAGCCTGAAACTTCTGGAGACAAGATTTCGTCGTGTGAAAATGATTCTAAGATAGGTGAGTCCAAAACTAAAAAAAGTAAAAAATGGCTTTTGGATTGGATTGGTTCAAAAGAAGAAGATGATCTGTTATTTGGAGATGTATCGCTAAACCAAAGTGATTTACCAGAGATTCAAAAAAAGCCTAAGAATATAGATTCTTCACTCAAAAAAGAAAAAAAGGGACCCCACACTAGCGAAAAACAGAACATTCAAGAAGTTACATCTATTGAACCAGAGGATGGAGAGGATGAGCTAATTACGGATTCTGTACAAAAATCTGCACCGGAAAAAGAATCAACTGAACTTAAGTCTGATTTGCCTGTAGACGATAAGGTTGAAATGGACGGCTTTAAAGTTGTAAGGGCAGCTAAAACTGAGAAAGCAAGCGATCTTTTTCCTGAGAGAAAAGGAGATTATCATTTTCCTACATTAGAGCTTTTGATGGAACCTCCAGAAGAACAGTCTAATGAAGATGAAGATCACATGATTAAGGCTCGAAACCTGAAAGAGACTCTCGCCCAGTTTAAAATTGAAATTGAACTAGGTGAAGTTCATACGGGCCCAGTTATTACTAGATACGATGTTCATCCGGCTGCGGGGGTAAGAGTGGAAAAAATCGCAAATCTTGACAAAAATTTGGCGATGGCACTAAAGGCTGACAGCGTTCGTATTTTGGCACCAGTTCCTGGAAAGGGCTGTGTGGGCATTGAAGTTCCCAATCAGACACCCGCACCAGTTTGTTTAAAGGAGATTCTTCAATCAAAAGCTTGGGCAGATGCTGGAGCCGAAATCCCTATTGTTCTAGGGAAGGAAGCGAGTGGGCGAGCTCTTGTGGCTGATCTTACAAAAATGCCCCATTTGTTAGTTGCAGGATCTACCGGTTCTGGGAAGACCGTTTGTATAAATGCAATAATCGCATCTCTCTGCTATTATTCCAGTCCTGAGGATGTACGATTTATTATGGTAGATCCAAAGATTGTTGAGATGAAAGTCTATAATGACCTTCCGCACATGTTAATTCCAGTTGTTACTGAACCAAAGAAAGTTCCAGGTGCCCTTAAATGGCTCTTAGTGGAGATGGAACGTCGTTATCAAATATTTTCAAAAGTTGGGGTAAGAAATATTGCTGGCTTTAATGCAAAGATTCTAAAGGACAAAGAAGAAAAGGAAAAAGCCCAATTATTAGATGCAGAAATGACTGCTGAGGAAAGAGCTGCTCTTTCTTCGATTCAAGTTCCGCGTGATGACGATGCACTTGAAATTCCGGAAAATAAACTTCCCTACATTGTATGTATTATAGATGAACTTGCAGATCTTATGATGGTTGCCCAGGCCGATGTTGAAACCGGTATTGCCCGTTTGGCGCAACTTGCCAGAGCCGCGGGAATACACCTCATCATCGCAACCCAAAGACCATCTGTAAATGTAATAACCGGCGTGATTAAAGCTAATTTACCGAGCCGGATCTCTTTTCGAGTGGCGTCCTACAGGGACAGTCAAACTATTTTAGATGGAAAGGGCGCAGAAGCTCTTATCGGGAAGGGAGATATGCTCTTCATTCCTCCTGGAAGTTCCACTTTTGTTCGAGCACAGGGTGCATTTGTTAGCGACGATGAAATTAATGGAATAGTGGATTATTTAAAAGTTAATGGACCACCTCAAATCATAGAAGAAGTTAGAGATCAAATAGAGTCAGCAGGTGAAGATGATGTACTTGGGGGTGACAGTTCTGAAAGTGATGAGGATCCAATGGTACGAAAAGCTATCGAGGTAATTCGTACGACTAAAAGGGCTTCTACTTCAAATTTACAACGAAAGCTCAGTATCGGATATAATCGAGCTGCAAGAATTATGGATGATTTAGAGGATCGCGGTCTTGTGGGTCCAGATATACCCGGGCAGGGTCGAGAAATTCTTCTGGATTTGTAACTCTCCGCTTGCCAAAACAATTAACTTTAGTTTGTTAAATAGTAATGCCAGTAGGACAAAAACTTGAAGAAGCTCGTAAAAGGAAAGGTGCTTCTTTACGGGAAGTTTCCGAAAGCACAAAAATTCGGGGGGACTATCTGTCTGCTATTGAGGCCGGAAATCATGAAATAAACCTTCCAGAGGTTTACCTTCGGGGTTTTGTGCGTCTTTACGCAAAATTTCTTGGCCTTGATCAAGATGCAATGGTTTCAGATTTAGACTTAGAGCTTGGCAAGCCAGGTACTCGCTCAGTAAAAAAAACACTGGGGTCTATTGTTTCTCATGATACTTTAGAAAGTAAAGATAACAGTTCTGTTAAACATGGTAAATCAACCACTAATCAGGCAGTGGCTTCTCACGGAACTAGCAAAGTTTCGTTGCCGATCATATTTTCATTGGTTGGGGTATTCGCTGCTACAGTAATTTTTGTATTAATTTATATTTTCTCAGACGACAGTGATCCATCACTCGATTCTTTACCATCCCGCATTTCTGAAGTTCAGAATCCACCTACTGAATCAAAAGATAAAGAAAAACTTGCTGATTCACATATTTTATCTATTTCAATCTCCGGCGATGTTCAAAAACTAATCGTTTGTGATGAAGGAATGAGTCCGCCTGAGTTTCATGAATTTGATTCTTTAAGCAAAGGGTGGTCTCAGGAAATTCAATTTAAGGGTTCCTTTAGATGTTACTCCACGGCTTTGGAAAACTTGATTATTTCAGTCGATGAAAGTGCACCTCAGAAAGTAGGGGGAGATAGGCAAGGTACTGGCACATTTAGTTGGAAACCCCAGTCTTAAGCTAGTTTTCATTGAATAATTTACCTAGCTTTAGGTATGATCAACAAATCTTTTGTCTGACCGTTTCTTACAATTTTGATTTTCTCGCTTTTGCCAGGTTTGACTTGGCCGATTGCTTCTGTGTAATCGTAAATGTTTTCAATCTTTAGATCTGACAATTCGATAATAAGATCACCACTTTCCAGACCAGCTAGGTCAGCAGGTCCATTTTGCGAAACACCTGATAAAAGAACCCCTTTTTGATCGGTCTGAGAATAATTTGGTATCGTGCCAAGGTAAGCTCTTAACTTGGTCCTATTCGAAGATACAGGAGCCTGTTGGCTTACATAGTCAATTAATTCACTTTTTGGTAGCAATGATATAATCCGAGAAAAAAGTTTTGCACACTGAATAATTCCATCATAGTTAATCTTATCGGCTGTATCTGTTGGTGCATGATAATCATCATGCAATCCTGTAAACGCACTTAGGATTGGAATACCCTTAGAATAAAATGAAGTTGTATCGGTAGGAATATGACTGTCGTTTTGGAGATTTAGGTTCAAGCGTAAGGGTACATTTGCTTGCTGAATTATCTTCCGCCATTGACTGGATGAACCGACCCCATGAATAGTCATTTTTTTATTTAGACGCCCGATCATATCCATATTTAAATATGCGGAAATTGGGCGGATGTTTGCAGAACCTTGATCAAATACTTCTTTTGCAAAAAAAGAAGATCCAACAAGACCAATTTCTTCGCCTGACCAAGTCGCAAAGACGACATCAAACCCAAGGTTTTCTATCAAGGCAGGATTCGTTTGTAGTAATCGGATTATTTCGAGTAGTGCACTTACTCCTGATCCATTGTCATCAGCCCCTGGATGTACCTTGCCTTTGTCCTTTTTTCTAGCTCTTGAACTTGCTTCACCCAATCCTACATGGTCAATATGAGCCCCAACTAGGATAAAAGGATAGTCTAATGACTGATTTTCATTCGTATCGATGAAACCAATAGTGTTCTCACATACACCTTTGTTTCTATTAATATGAATTTTGTATGATAAATTTAAATCTACCAATTTATATCCAAGCTTGTTGTCACCATTGGCAAAAACCTTACATTCTTGAAAAAAATCTTTCCCATTAATTTTGAAGCTTTTAGATATTATATTTCGTCTTACTGTGAAGGCTTGAATGGAAATTTTTTCTCGAGTAGACTGATCAAAAGCAATGAGGTCATTTTCTGAGTCGTCTACATCAGAAATAAAAATGATACCCTTGGCTCCCAAATCTCTTGCTACTGAAGCTTTCTTTCTAAGCGTAGAATGGTAAAAATACTTATCTTTTTTTTCCTGATTCCACTTTTTAGGTAATTTACGAAGAGATAAGACCCACTTGTCCTTAACTTCCAAATGAGTGTATGAATCATATCCGTCCTCATTTGCTTTTTCGGATATTCTCAATCCATATCCAACAAAGACTAAGTCTTTAATGGTTGACTCTCCTGAATCACTGAAAGCTAGAGGTGACCATTCTTTACCAATTACAAGCTTACTTTTTAAAGAAGCATCCTCGAGGTATGAATCTCTAGAAATGGATGCACTTTTAAAAAAATTAAATTCCTGATGCCAGCTTGTAGGATAAAATTTAGACAAGGAAGATTTCTCAAAATAATCTGCAATATAACGGTTTGCTTTTTTGATACCGAGTGAACCTGTATATCTGCCAGCAAGATCCTGAGAGCTTAAATATTCAACATGGTGCCTGGCAGTTTTTAAGAATGGTTCAGTACGATTATGTGTAACTTGTTTTTTTTCTTTGAGTGATTTAACATTCGGTGACTTACTCAACAAATTGACCGCTCTCTCATGATCCCACTTTGCCAAAAAAATCTGTGATTTTTTTGTGGGCGTTGCATTGCTTGTCCAAGATAATGTGTTTCCGTCTGGCGAAAAACTAGGAAGCCCATCAAAACCTTCTCGAGAAGTAACACGAACAGGTTCTTTTTTTCCTTGGATATCGACAATGTATAGTTCGAAATTTTGAAAACCTTGAAGATTGGTAGCAAAAATTAGGTATTTCTGTGAAGGATGAAAGAATGGTGCCCAGGACATGGCACCAAGATTGGTTAATTTTTTTTCAACTCTTTCTTGTAATGACATGGTATAGATTTCTGCACTATGACCATCGGGAGTAAACCTTCTCCAGCAGATATTACTGCCTGTTGAATCAAAGAATGGACCGCCATCGTAACCTGCAGTATGGGTAAGGCGTTCAATTTTTCTGCTTTTATAGTCCATGAGGTAAATCTCATTGTGGACGGATATGTTTTGAGTATCAACAGCTGTATTTTCTGAGTAGAGATGTCGATTGGAGGTAAAGATAATTTTCGAACCGTCGGGAGAGAACGCACATTCGGCGTCATATCCTAATGTGTTTGTTAATCTAGTTTCTCTTCCTGTTAATAAATTCTTAGTGTACAGTTCATATGATTTATCATAATCCCAACTATACTTTTTTTTCTTTCCATGCATCCTAATGTCATACTCTTCTTTTTGTTTGTCTAACGAAGATTTATCATGGTGGGTGGATGCGTATAAAATTAAATTTTCATTCGGATGAAACCATGAGCATGTAGTTTTCCCGATACCTGAAGACACAAGCTGATTTCTGCCATTCAGAAGGTCAACTACGAATATCTGGTAAAATGGGTTACCTTTGTGTGCCTCTGCTTGATAGCACATTTTATTACCAGAGGATGAAAAATATCCTTCCCCAGACCGATTTCCTTCAAAAGTTAACTGAGAAACTTCGGTAATTACATCCTGGCATAAAATACTGCTTAGACAGACTGTATGGAGAGCAAGAAAAACTTTTAATGGTAAATGCAAATTCATAAAAACGAATTATTGCATTCATGGCAAAGACACAAGTCTTTGCCATTAAATTATGCTTCAACTAATTGCTTTTTCGCAAACCAAAACCAACTTCCTCCTTTGGATACGGCTGAAAAGTCAATGCCTGCGGTATCTCCATTCTTACAAGTTAGGGCAATAGCTACATCAAAAACATTATTGCCTTGTATGATATGATTTACAGTTTCCATTGCTAAGTCCAAATATTCTGGGCTGATAAAGTTTATGAAGGGTTTGTCACGCAATTCCTCAACGCCATAACCGATAAAATTGGTCCATGCACTGCCACTACCGTGGAAAACAAGTTCTCCGTCTATTACTTCCATGGTGCCAGAGAAATCAGAATTTAACGATAAGGCATCAAGCGAAGTGTTGTCTTCTTGAGTTGGAACAGATCCTTTCATCGATAGCATGTGATTTTGGAAATGTTTAGGTGTAATATTCATCCTTTTTTTGAATGCACGATGAAAATAATGAACACTTTCAAATCCGCAAGCGACTGAAACTTTTTTGACGCTCACTTTAGTCGCAGAAAGCATTTTCTTAGATTGTTCTATCCTAGTTTTAATGAGGTCTTCGGTTGGACTTGTATTAAAAACTTGTTTGTAGAGAGAGGCAAATCGACTTGAGCTCAATCCCATAATTTCTGCCATATTGCCAATGGTCCAATGTTTAGAAAAATTTTCATGAACTTCGGATCTGAGTTCTCTAAGTCGCTGAGCATGATCGGGCATGGATAAAACAAAATCTTGTTTGGAGAAGCGAACAATTTTGCTTAACAGTTCATCTAATGAAGTAGCAATGATTCTTTCCCAGAGCAAATCATTCGCATTACATTCTTTGGAGATTTTGTCTAGTAGAGCATCTGCGAAGTAAATTTGTATAGGTGTAAAAACAGTGTTAACAGAAAACCCTACCTGTTGGACCATTCTTGTTGCATCAGAACCTTTAAATTCAATGAGATCATATTGCACTGAATCTTTTTTGGATTTAATGAAAATAGGGCTCGAGGGAGAAATTAAAATGCAGTCACCTGGACTTATGTCGTTAATCCCTACATCGCTTTTAACGAGAGCTTCAGTTTTGAAGATAAAAAGGGAGTAGTTTTGTTTACCCTTGGCAATATCAAGTGAATCATTTTGCTTGAGGGAGATTGACTTATTTAAACTAACAATTCTGATTTTCATAACCCATGATTGTTGGCAATCAGAGTATGAGTCAATCTTTTTTTTGAAGTTACTGCATAATATAACTACAGTTGACTTATTTTTAGGTGAGCAAGAAATTATTGATCTGCATTAGGATCACTACATTTCGGGCCCTTAAGAGCATCTATTTGTCCAACAAGTTGCGGATGGTCTTCTGCTTGTTCATTGAGTTCAATCCACTCTTGAAGTTCTTCGGGTACATCCATGTCCGGGTAAATGGCTTCAACTGGGCATTCGTCCATACATGCATTGCAGTCGATGCATGTTTCAGGGTTTATGTAAAGTCTGTCGGGGAGTTCGTGAAACGCGTCTACAGGGCAAACTGAAACACAACTGGTAAACTTACAGTCAACACATTTTTCAGTTACTACATAAGTCATAATTATTTAAAAAAAACGGATTGGAGAACTGTTAGATTCATTTTGTTGCATGGCCGCGTGTTCTTCGTCTGAACATGGCGCATCAATTGGCACTTCAGTTGATTTTTCATTCTCCTGTACTAATTTGTTTGAGAGAAGATAATTTTCGACTTCTTCACCACTGACATCGGCAAGCATAATTCCATTAACTTCAACACAAGGAGAAAGTGGTTGACCTGATTTTGAAACCATTTCCTCGTAAATCTCGCGATTATTGATAATATCTAAATCATCGTAGTTTAGAGAGTACTTATCCATAATTGCTCTGACGCCCATGCTCCAACCGCAGTGGGGTTTTAAGTATGCTTTTATTTCCATCTCAACATTTAATTACGAAAAATTGTTTTTGGCAAATGTTTCTGAGAAACAAATTGTTTTTTAATACATTTTTTTATAAATTTGTCACATATTGATCTTTATTTTGTAGGCTTCGAACTCAAATTCTCATTATGGATGGCAATTCTTTCTCAGTGAATATTCGATGACTAGGATTAATGCCGCTCTTACTACCTTAATATCAAAGCTAATAACCTTGACCGATTTTTTTCCTAATTCAAAATAATTAGTTCTCTAACTTGCAGGTAATAATAATCTGTATAAAATTTTATCTCATGACTTCACCAACCAAACAAGGTCTTTACGATCCATCCAATGAACATGAAAATTGCGGTATCGGCTTAATTGTCGATATGAAGGGGAGGCGATCCCATGACATTGTACAAGGTGCACTTGAAATTTGTGTTAATCTCGACCATCGCGGTGGTTGTGGTTGTGATCCCATTACCGGAGATGGTGCAGGTATATTTATACAATTACCCCATAAGTTTCTGTCACAAGCTTGTGCAGATGAAGTCTCTCTTCATCTTCCTGACGAAGGAGATTACGGTGCTGCTTTCATCTATCTGTCAAAAGATTCTGAATTGTACACCCATGAAAAAAATATTATTGCCGAGGTCTTATCTGAGGAAGGTCTTGAGTTACTAGGCTGGAGAAAGGTCCCTGTCAAAAGTGAGATTCTCGGAAAAGCTTCTTTTGAGTGTGAACCTACAATGGAGCAACTATTTGTTAAAAGACCCAATAGTATTGAGAAGGGTCTTCCATTTGAAAGAAAACTTTACCTAGTCCGGAGAATTATCAGTCATCGACTTCGCTTCAGCTCGGACGACCCTGATGTTAGTTTTCATGTAAGTTCGTTTTCTTCAAAAACCATGACTTACAAGGGAATGTTAACAACAGAGCAA
>MDTB01061008.1_pt1 | contig 23024 bp, 23 predicted proteins | sample 811161 | NCBI WGS metagenome assembly MDTB01 (sample SAMN05326650, study PRJNA326480) | marine metagenome | isolation source: seawater | place: Mediterranean Sea | collected 2009
AATATATATTCATATCTTGAATAATAATTATTCTATAAATAAATTATACATTATAATAATTTAAGATTATATTATAATCTTCCTCCCCATAATATATAAAAAAAAAGGCGTTTTAACGCCTTTTTTTGCATTTATATAAATCAATAAAGTTTTTGTTATATATAGTCCATTGATTAGATTTAAAATTATAAGTACTAAAGAAATCAAAAATAGTATTATGCATTGTTAATTCATATTCATTAAAGACTAATGCTTTATCAAATGAATGACCCGAGAGATTTTGAATTGTTTTTTGGTCAAAATCAATGATTTTGGAGAATCTATGGTTTAAATTTTGGTTAAATAATTTTCCTTCAACCTCACATATAATTTTTACTTCACCAGAACTCAAGTTAACAAATGGATAGAAAATTAAGAAAAATAAAAAAAATCTCATATACTAATGGCGACCCCGGTACGATTCGAACGTACGACCTACTGCTTAGAAGGCAGTTGCTCTATCCAGCTGAGCTACGGGGCCAAACTTTAAGTTTATTTTATACTGAATCAATCAGAAAATTAAAATAAATCTTTTTAAAACTTGTCTTTATTTTTTTTTATTCTAAAAAAAGGGTATAAAGTTAAGATTGAAAACACTATTAAAACCAATAAAAATACCATTAACCAGTATACTGTTACTAAATTCTCACATTTAAGGTTTGATAAATTTCCAACTCTTCCACTACCACATATTGCCTCAAAATTTCCTAAATCCTGAAAAAGAGGATAATTTGAAAAAAAAATTAACTTTAATATCAAAATAAATAAAATACATGATAATAAAAAACAACTAAAACCAATTAAAGCCAATACAAATTTTAATATTTTATAAAAAATACTTTCCTCTTAATGTTTTAATGAAATTAATAAATGAAAAATTATAAAAAATTAGAGAGTTATTTCAAGGAATTGAGTATTTATGATGAAATTATCTCGATATTAAATTGGGATATGGCAACAATGATGCCTAAAAAATCAAGATCATCAAGAATTTCACAAATAGAAGTATTGAATGAAAATAAAAAGAATATTTTTAATATATTGAAAAAAAATGAATTTTTTAAAAGAGTAAATAAAGATAGCTTAAACCTTGATCAACAAAGAAACTTTGAATTAATGAAAAAAAGTTTTGATTACTTTGATAATATTCCAATTAAAACTTTAAATACTATAAGTAGACTTTCATTTGAAACTGAAGGTTTATGGCGAGAAGCTAGAGAAAAAAATAACTTTTTAATCGTAAAAAAAAAACTTCATGAATTATTTTCTCAAATAATTAAAAAAGCTGAAATTTTATCTAATATCTGGAACAAAAATAAATATGATTCGTTAATAACGCTATATGATGAATCATTTCAATCATCAGACATAAGTAGTTTCTTTTTAAGTATAGAAACCTTTGTTAAACCAATTTACAAAAAATCTTTAAAAAAAAAAAAATCATCCAACATCAATATAAATCTTTCAGAAGAAGATCAATTAAGCTTATCTAAGTATTTCATGAAAAAGTTTGGATTTGATTTTAAAAAGGGAAGGGTAGATAAAAGCTTGCATCCTTTTTGTGGAGGTTTTTCAAATGATATAAGAATAACGTCAAGATTTGAAAATAATAACTCATTTTCTTGCTTTGAGGCTTTAATGCATGAAACTGGTCATGCACTTTATGAACTAGGTCTTCCAAAAAAATGGAAAAATCAACCAATAGGTCAAGCATCAGGAATGTCTATGCATGAAAGTCAATCATTATTTTTTGAAATGCAAATTACAAAATCAATTGAATTTTATGAATTTTTAGAACTAACTCTCAAAAATAATTTTAAAAAATCACCGCTAAAAATCACCTGTAAAGATCTAATGAAACACGGGTATACAGTGAAAAAAAATTACATAAGAGTAAATGCCGATGAATTGTCCTACCCTTTACATGTAATACATAGATTCAATTTAGAAAAAAAATTAGTTTTAAATCCAAATTCAATTTTAGAGCTTCCAGATTTATGGAATTCAGAATTTTATAGATTATTAGGTTTAAAAGTACCATCAGATAATGAGGGTTGTCTTCAAGATATTCATTGGTATTCAGGAGATTTTGGCTATTTTCCTACTTATTGTATTGGTGCAATGATAGCTGCTCAACTCAAGAACTATTGCTTAAAAAAAAACCCAAGTTTTTTTTTAGAAATCAAAAAAGGTAATTTTAGAAATATATCTCAATGGTTAAAAAATAATATACATCAATTTGGAAATCGCTACACAGTAGATGAACATTTATTAAAGGTAACAGGAAGTAAACTTTCAACGTCACATTACATTGATCATCTATCCAGGAGATATCAATGAAAATTATTTTTTACAAAAATAATTTAATTCATTAACCTTTCTTTGAAATTTATCTTTGAGATTTTTATGGTTGTTGAGATATTTTTTAAAATTTTTACATAAATTTTTGTAATACCAACTTAATTTTGACGCTTCTATATGATTTCTCCAAATTTTTTTTCCTATTTTATTATGATCACTTATTATACAATTTACCCCATGAAGCTTGTCACATATACTTACCAAAAGTGATGATTGGGACTTTTTGCTCATACTGTCCAAAAAAATTTTTTTATTCTGCACCCATAAATCTATATCGTTTTCTAAACAGTCAGGGTTGGAACATTGTTTGACAATATTTAAAACTCTAGATCCAAATTTTAGTTTAATAGAATTTTTCTTTTTTATACCATTTTCGTCGTCAAATATATCATGAAATAATCCAGCTATTGCCTCATCGGTAGAGCCATTATTTTCAATTATTAAATTACTTACTGATGATAAATAGGTGAAGTAGGGTGTCTTTATGCCTTTTCTGTACTTATCTTTGTAATACATAAAGGAAAAGTCCAAGGCCTTTTTATACTTTATATTATCAAATTCCTTTGCCATAAAAAGTCTACACTAATATCAATTATTAGAGTTTTTTTAAAGTTTTAATTATAATTATTTAATGTGTTAACATGAGATAATATTGCCGAAGCATTTCCTTCCAAATTATATCCACCTTCTAGAATTGATAAAAGTCTGTTGTCACAGTGTATTTTTGCTAAGTCCATTACAATTTGTGTAAGTTTTTTAAAACCCTTGTCAGTTAGTTTAAAACAACCCAATAAATCATTAATTCTACTATCAAAACCTGCAGATATTAATATAAAGTCAGGTTTGAATGTATTAACTTTAGGAATAAGAATATTTTTAAAAACTTTTATAATATCATGATCATTAGTATTGCATGGTAAATGAATATTTATATTAAATCCATGGCCTTTACCTTTCCCTTTTTTTTGAGGAGACCCTGATCTCGGATAAGCATTTTTATCGTGTGTAGAAAAAAATAAAACAGAAGGATCATCATAAAAAAAATATTCAGTCGAATTACCGTGGTGATAATCCCAGTCAACAATTAGGATTTTTTTTAATTTAAATTTTTCTTGTATATATTTAGCTGTAATAGCAATGTGATTATAATAACAAAAACCTTCCTCTCTTCCTGTATTTAGTGCATGGTGTCCTGGTGGTCTTGTAAGACAAAAAATATTTTTAACTTCATTATTCATTATTTTGTCAATACCTTGTAAACATAATTTAACTGCGGCACTTGATACGATTTCCGCAATACTATCATTATTTTTTAATGATTTAACATGCTGTTTAGTATGAATTTTTCTAATCCAAAGTTCAACATCTCTATTTAAACCTGGATTTTCGATTATATCTTGATTCATTGAATTTTTTAAGTATTCAAGTGCAATGCTAATTCTCTCTGGTTTCTCAGGATGGTCTTTACTAATTAAATGATCAAGGAATATTGGGTTGTAGAGTACTTTACAGTTTTTTTTTACTTGACCAGCAAAAGATGAGTTACTAAATGATACGTAAAAATAAAGACTTGATAAAAATCTCAAGAAATCTCTTTTTTTCTTTATCATTTAGATTATCTGGTAATTTTTTTTATGGACTTATAAATATTTTGATGGGCTTGTTCTATAAGATTTTTAAAAGCTTTTTCTATCACTTTTTTTGAACCTTTTTGTAGATCACAATTTAAATAGATGTTTTTTTCCCAATTTTGTTCAGACATAACAGAGTTTTCAATTACCATATTATTACTCTTTACGTTAATAATTGATGTAAGCTTAATATTAAACTTACCAGTATTTCTTTCAGTTATAAAATCTAAAATTGCTTGGTTTTCGCTAAATTCTATATAAGATGCATATGAGTCTTTTTGTGGATCATTATCAGATAATTTAAAGGATTTTAAATCATGTTTTTCAAACATTCTTTCAATCAAGTCGTTGTATGATTTAATAAATAATGATTCAAAGTCATATTTAACTTTCCATGAATCACAATCATCTGAAATAATATTATTTTTTACAATAATTTTAGATTTATCAATAAAAAAAGAATGAAAACCATCAACCTGTACAATATTTTCGGGAAATGAAAGATTTATTGAATTTTTCTGAATTTCATTAGAACAAGAGAAAAATGTGAACAGAAAACATAAAAAGAGTATATTTTTAAGCTTAAAAAGTTTCATGAAAATAATATTAAGACTTTACAAAAGGAGAATCAAATAATTAATAATGAATGGTGGACTAATCCACCATTCAAAATGTTTTCAATTTTATTTTTTAGATGATGGTTTATAACCCCATCTATTTTCTGCTAAATCCCAAATTCTTCTTGTTTGTTGTGGAATTTTAACAAATATTTTATTTAATTTTATTAGCTTATTGGTTATTAACATACGTTTCACTCCTGTTAAAGTTAATAAGTATGTACTTTTGACGCATGTACTATGCGCCACTTTTAAACCATGTGGATGGTAATTGTATTTTAACTTTAAATTTATCTATATCAAATATAAAAAAAAAAATTTTTTTCTGGCTTCTTTGCGATTATATTTAATTAAAGTGTTATTATGAAAGAAAGCATTCACCAAGAATTTGAGAGATTTATGAGAGATGAAATGGACGATCAAGAAAAAAAACTTTATCTTAAAAGTAAAAATTATAAAAAAATGCTTAATTTAATAACTAACAGACTCAGTAATTTAAAAAAATAAGTCTATGATAAAAAATCTTTTTTTGCTTTTTTTTTTTTTAATAATTTTTTTTAATATTGAGAATTTAAGAAATATTTTTTTGGAAAGCAGCAATAATAAAAATAAACTTGAAAGAAAAAAATATTTGACTGAATGTGAATTAGAAAATGAAATAATTGATAGAGAAAATTTAGACAATGAAAGACAATGTTATTATTCATGTGATATTGATGATATTGTTAGAGTAGATACAAGTATAGAATATATGTGCCCACCATATATATTAGAAGAGAGGTAAATGTTTTTAATAAAGATTGTTTTTTTTGTGTTATTTTTCTTAAAAAGTGTCAGTGCTGGAGAAATAGATGGGAATGGTATTATCTGTAAGATTTACGGTGATACCATCGGATTCTTTTTTGATAATGACAGAACATTTGAATATAAACTCCTTGGAGGTAATAAAGAATTAGAATTATCAAAAAAAGATATTGGAAAGTATTTTACAAATGAAAATAGTATATATTTTGGTGAAATTAAAGTTGACAGGAAAACCCTAAAATTTCAAAAATATTCCTCCTTCAGAGGATCATGTAAGGCTTATAAAGGTTTTGATGAATTTAAAAAGAATTTTAATGTTGAATCATTAACTGAAGGAAATAAAATTTAATTATAATAATACAAATATTTGAAAATTTTTAATTTACTTATTTCATATTAGTTTATATATAATATTCTAATTATGCTTAATTTAGTATCTTTCAAATTATTTATTCTTATTATTTTTGTTAATTTTGCTGCTAATTCAGAAACATTTAGTGAAAGAAAAAACTTCAATAAAATTTTAAATGGTTTTTTTAAAAATGAAATTTTTAAGTGTTCATATATTAGCAAATCATGGAGTATTGGACATAAAAAAAATCCATATGGATTAGTTTTTAACGAAGCTGCATTCAAAAACATAATTGTTTTTAAAAAAAACAACATAATTGGAACCCTATGGTCCAATATAGGTGAAATATCCCTCGAAAGAGGCAGTAGAAAGTATCAATTGTGGAAAAAGAAAAACGCTGAGGAATTTGAACTGATAAATACAGATTATCAATCAGATAAAAGCAGTTCGGACGTAAATCAAAAGTCTGTTAACCAAGAATTCAAGGCATATTTTGATAAAAAAACTTTAAAAATAGCAGTTAAATTTTGGATTACTGATTTTTATTCATGTGAAGAAATTCAATCGTCAAAATTTGCTAGAAAAAAATTAATCGATATATTTGTTAACCAAGACAAATATATAAGAAAGGATTTTATTTACCGTGAAGAAAATCCAAGTTTATTTAGCAATAAAATAACCCTAATTCTTAAGTAATTTTCGAATAAAAATGTGGTAGTTTTATGGTATTTATACATAATTTAAAAGCGTACTTTGTCTAACATAAATTTATTCTGATTTACTTTATGATTGAAAATTTATTCTAACTATAATTTTGTTACTTCAACTAAATTATCTGAAAACGTTGGAGCATTTCCCATATCAGCAAGTTCTGCTGAACTTATACTATTAACAGTACCTTCTTTATTCAATTGTCTCCAATACCCAAGAGTTGACACTATTAAACCTGCATTAACATCATCTGTAATTTTTACATACCCATGATAGCTTCCTCTATTATTAAAGACCTTAACTTTATCACCATCATTAATTTTTCTTTCATTTGCATTAATCTTATTCATTAAAACAAACTGGTCACCTTGAGTTTTTTGCTTTCCTTCCATATTTGCGTAACATGAATTAAGAAATGCATGACTTTTTGGCGATATAACATTAAGTGGATATGTCGTGGCTAATTTCTTGTTAGAATCAGGTGATTCTCTTGGCGGTGTGTAATCTGGTAATTCTGGAAGTTTTTGACCAGGCTGATAATCATCATACATTTGCCTAAAAGGACCAGCTACAAAATTGTTTACGTCTCTAAGAATAAACTGACACTTACCACTCGGAGTTGGGAATTTACCATTTTTATGTGGCACTCTATTATCTTTAGTTCCAACATTAAGTCTATAATATCCATTTTCTTTTAAATAATTTAAGTCAATTCCTTTACATGCAGGTGCTTCCCAATCAATATAATTTTCTAAACATTCGTCATCTGACCAACTAAATTGCTCTTCGTTATAACCCATTTTTTTTGCTAGAATTCTAAATATATCGTAATTTGATTTAGCTTCACCTGGAGGCTCCAAACATTTCTCATTATATGTTAGGTAGAGGTGACCCCAAGACAAAATAATATCTCTATTTTCAGCTCCCATTGCCGCTGGCAATAGAATATCTGCATATGAGGCTGTATCCGATATAAAGTGTTCTGCTGAGACTGTAAAAAGATCTTCTCTTTGAAGTCCCTCTACAATTTTTTCAGTTTCAGGCGACTGCGTTACTGGATTGGCATTCCAGCACATTAAGGATTTAATAGGTTTATTCTTATCAATGTTTTCACCGAGAAGAACTCTTCCTAATTGAAGTGCATTTACAACTCTAGTGCCTTTGGGTATTAAGTCCGGCCGACACATAACATCAAATTTATAAGGATGCTCCCAAACAGGAAATTGAGTTATTCCACCACCAACATGTTTCCAAGCACCAGTTAACGCAGGGATACATGTAACCGCTCTAATCGTTTGCCCCCCTCCATGATGTCTTTCTAAAGCAACACCAATTCTAATAGCTGAAGGTTGAGTTGTAGCAAGTTCAAAAGCTAATTTTTCAATATCAGTTTTCGAGATTCCCGTAATCTTTGATGCCCATTCTGTATTTTTATCTTTAACATGTTCTTTTAATTCATCATAACCATCGGTGTAATTTTTTACATAATCTTCATCAACTAGATTATTATTTATAATATGGTTTATTATAGAAATAGCTAATGCACCATCTGTTCCTGGTTTTGGTGATATATGCCAATCAGCTTGTTTAGCAGTTCTTGATTTATATGAGTCAATTACAACAACTTTGGCACCTTTTTTTTTAGCATCTTGAACAATAGCCCAATGATGTAAATTAGTGCTAACACTATTACATGCCCAAATAACAATATATTTACTATGAATATAACTTTCAGGATCTACCCCAGCAGTTGGTCCAACTGTTGAAAGCCAAGCTGTACATGAACCCTCGCCACAAAAAGTTCTTTCACAAACAGTTGCCCCCATTTTATTAAAAAAAGAATCACCTCCATTAAGTCCATGCACAAGTCCTTGATTACCAAGATAACTAAATGGTAATATCGCCTCTGGACCATGTTCAGAAATTATATGTTTCCATTTACTAATTATCGTATCAATAGCTTCATCCCAACTAATTCTTTGAAATTTTTTTTCCCCTTTTTTTCCAATTCTTTTATGAGGGTATAAAAGTCTATCAGGGTGATAATGTCTTTTTTCGTAGTCTTTAACTTTTACGCAAAGTGTTCCTCTTGTCATTGGGTGATCTTTATTTCCCTTAACACTTAATAATTTATTTCCAGAAACTTCGTATACCATGGCACATGTGTCTGGGCAGTCATGTGGGCAAGCGCCGAAATACTTTTTGGAAGCATCGTCCATAATTTATCTCACTCTCATTCTTATGATAATATGAAAAAAAAATTTAATCAATAGCCTTAGATTGTTATTTTTTTTATTTAAATATCTTTTACATTCACTAATTAGTAATTTTATAAGTAAAAAATTAAATAATTTTTTATTAGGAAATTTATGGATCCGTTATCCCAAGGGCTTCTAGGGGCTTGCTTTTCAAGTTCATTTGCCAAAAAAAATAATTTTAAAATGGCTGCACTATGTGGAACTGTAGGTGGTATAACCCCTGATTTAGACGTTTTTATAAAATCAGAGAGTGATCCTCTTCTTTTTCTTGAATATCATAGGCATTTTAGTCATTCACTTGCCTTCGTGCCTTTAGGTGGATTGTTTGTTTCATTATTTTTAATAATATTTTTAAAGAATTATTCATTCAAGCAAATATATATTTTTTCAACTTTAGGTTTTCTAACTCATGGAATTCTTGATTCTTGTACAAGCTATGGAACAAATCTTTTTTGGCCATTTTCAGATACTAAAATTGCATGGAATATAATATCTATTGTGGATCCAATTTTTACTTTTATTTTGATATTTTTCATGATCTTTTGTTTTTTATATAAATCTATAAAAATAATAAGATTTGGAACCTTATTGTCTTTCTCTTATTTGATATTAGGTATCTTTCAATATCAAAATGTTAAATCATATGTTAATGCTTTTGCTAATAAAAGAGGTCACAAAATTGAGAGAATTTTATTAAACCCTACAATAGGTAATAATATCCTCTGGCGAACAGTTTATGAATTTAATAATAACTATTATATTGACGCTGTTTATATGCCACTTTTTGGTAATACCTCTCATAAAAAAGGCTCTAAAGTTAAAGTGATAGATAAAGAAAATGTTTTTCCTAATATGAAGAAGAATTCTATCCAAAGAAATGATATCAGACGTTTTTCATATTTTTCAATGGACTTTATTTATTTACACCCTGATTATGATAATGTTATAGCTGATTTGCGTTATGGTACTCTGCCATACGATAATAAATCTTTGTGGGGTATAAAAATTAATGAAATTAATTCTGAACAGCATGTTAACTTCTTGAATTTGAGAAATTTTAATAATAATCAATATTTAGAGTTTTGGTCGATGTTAAAAGGAAATATGAAATAATATAAGAGGAATTTTCATGGAAATTATTTTTTTATCATTATTGTCTTTCTCACCAATTTTACTTTCTGGAATACTTCTTCTTTTTTTTAGAGTTCCTGCAAAATATGCAATGCCTTTTGTATTTATAATAACATCAACAATAGCTTTTTTTTTCTGGGGAATGACAGCCACTAGAATTTTATCCTCAATAATTCAAGGACTAGTTATTTCCTTCAGTATCTTATGGATTATATTTGGAGCTATAATGCTTCTTAATACCCTTAAGTATTCTGGAGCAATTACAACAATAAGAAGAGGCTTTTTAAACATTAGTCCTGATAGAAGAATTCAAGTAATTTTAATTGCTTGGTTATTTGGTTGTTTTATTGAAGGTGTATCAGGATTTGGCACTCCCGCTGCTGTTGCTGCACCACTAATGGTTGCAGTTGGCTTTCCTCCTCTTTCTGCAGTTATTTTCGGAATGATGATACAATCAACGCCTGTTTCATTTGGTGCAGTTGGAACTCCATTAATTGTTGGTGTTCAAGGAGGTTTGAATAAAGACTTCATAACTCAAAAACTATTAGAAAATAATACTGAATGGGATTCATTTTTTAGATTGATTGTATCGGAGGTTGCAATAATTCATGGAATATGCGGTATTTTCATGCCAATTTTTTTAATAATGATCATGACAAGGTTTTTTGGAAAAAATAAATCTTGGACAGAAGGTCTATCAATATTACCTTTTGCAATCTTTGCAGCATTTAGTTTTATAATTCCTTATATCTTAGCAGCAATTTTTCTTGGTCCAGAATTTCCTTCTGTGATAGGAGGATTATTGGGTTTATCGTTAACTTTTTTTGTTGTTAAATCTGGATTTCTTCTGCCAAAAAAAAAATGGGATTTTCCAGATTCCTCTCAATGGCCATCATTCTGGCTTGGGAATATAAAAATATCTATGAAAGATTCAAAAAAGAAAATTAACGATTATTTGGCTTGGTTACCCTATGTAACACTTGCTATTTTACTAGTTATTTCAAGAACTTTTGAGCCACTAACAAATTTTTTAAAGTCAATCACTATTGATTTTTCTAATATTCTTGATCAAGAAAAAATTAATGCAAGTTTTCAAATTTTATATTTACCTGGTGGAATTCTAATATTAGTTTGTGTGCTTACTTTTTTACTTCATAGAATGAACTTCAAGGAAATATCTCATTCAATAATAGATTCAGTTAAAACAGTTTTAGGTGCTAGCTTTGTATTAATTTTCACTGTTCCACTTGTGAGAATAATGATTAACTCTGGAGTTAATAATAATGAAATCGTTAGTATGCCAATTGCAATGGCAAATGGAATGTCTTCATTAATGGGTAAAATATATCCAATGTTTGCTCCTACCATAGGAGCAATCGGAGCATTTCTTGCGGGTTCAAATACTGTTAGCAATCTAATGTTAAGTCAATTTCAATTCGAAACAGCAGGTATTTTAGGGTTATCTGGCGCAATGATGGTTTCGGCTCAAAGTGTAGGCGCAGCTGCAGGGAATATGGTTGCAATTCATAATGTTGTTGCAGCCTCTGCCACAGTTGGTCTGTTGGGAAAAGAGGGAATTATATTACGTATAACTATTCTTCCAACTTTATTTTATCTCTTATTGAGTGGTGCAATTACAATAGTTAGTTTTTATTTATTTAAAGTTTCAGACCCGCTTTTAAGTTTGAATATAATGAATGAAAAAACTTTCTCGGGTCCAATGGGCATGGGCTTGATAAAATCCTACGAGCAAAATGAAAAAAAAGTTTGTGTCTATAATACTATTAATGGTCAAAAAAAACTTTTGTTAAAAATAAAATCAAAAAATTGTCCATTAAATTTAAAGAAAAAAGTTAATAATAAATACCAAAATTAGTGACTTTCAAAGCTAGAAAATTAATCTATTTAATTTATTAAAAAAAATTAATGACAAAAAATATTTAAGTTTTATTTTCAACTAATTCACTTTAATTAAGATTTTAGCTCATAAATGACAGATCAAATCAGAAATATTGCAATAATAGCCCATGTTGACCATGGTAAAACAACATTAATTGATTCTATTTTGAAACAAAGTGGAATGTTTCGTGCAAATGAAAAGGTTGAGGAAAGATTGATGGATAGTGGTGATTTAGAGAAGGAACGCGGAATAACGATTCTTGCAAAACCTACATCAATAAGGTGGAGAGACAATAAAATTAATATTATAGATACACCTGGTCATGCTGATTTTGGAGGGGAAGTAGAACGAGTTTTATGTATGGCAAATGGAGTTATTTTATTAACTGATGCAGCTGAGGGGCCAATGCCTCAAACAAAATTTGTTCTTGGAAAAGCTTTGTCTCAAGGATTAAAACCAATTGTTGTTATTAATAAAGTAGACAAAAAGGACAGTAGGTCTGATGAAGTATTAAATGAAATTTTTGATCTTTTTGTATTATTAAATGCAAATGATGATCAATTAGATTTTCCAATTTTATATGCATCTGGTAAAGATGGATGGTGCGTTAAAGACATCAATGATAAAAAAGAAAATTTATTCTCATTATTAAATCTAATAATAGAAAAAGTTCCATTACCAAAAATTAACCTAGAAAAAAACTTCTCAATGCTTGCAACTCTTCTAGATGCTGATCCATATTTAGGAAGATGTTTAATTGGAAGAGTTGAGAGTGGAATAGCAAAAGTAAATGATTCTGTACAAACTATAAATCTTAAAGGTGAGAAAGTTGAAAACGGAAGATTAACTAAGCTCTTGTCATTTGAAGGTAATAAAAGAGTTTCAGTAAAACAAGTTACTGCTGGAGATATTATTTGTGTTGCTGGCTTAACAAAATCTTCTGTATCTGACACTATATGTCACTCATCAATAAATAAACCAATTGAATCAACTCCAATTGATCCACCTACAATGTCAATAACAATAACTGTAAATAATTCTCCATATGCTGGACAAGATGGTGAGAAAGTTACTTCAAACCTTATAAGACAAAGATTATTAGAAGAGGCAGAATCAAACGTAGCTATAACTTTTAGAGAAAATGATAACAAAGATTCCTTTGAAATAGGAGGAAGAGGTGAATTACAATTAGGTGTACTGATAGAAACTATGAGAAGAGAAGGTTTTGAGCTATCTGTTTCCAGACCAAAAGTATTATTTAAAAATGATGGAACTAATAAGCTTGAACCTATTGAAGAGGTAACAATTGATGTTGATGAGATTTTTTCTAGTACAGTAATAAATTCTATGAACAAAAGAAAAGCTGAAATGATTGATATGAAAACTTCTAGCACTGCAAAAACGCGGATTATTTTTATGGCTCCCTCCAGAGGATTAATTGGATATCAAAGTCAATTTCTAACAGAAACTAAAGGAACTGGAGTTTTGAATAGAGTCTTTAGTCAATACGAAAATCATAAGGGAGAAATAATAAACAGAAGAAATGGTGCATTAATATCAACAGAAACAGGTGCAGCGATTGCTTACGCAATTTTCAATCTTCAGGAAAGAGGTATTATGTATATTGAACCTCAAACTAAAGTTTATAAAGGAATGATTGTCGGAGAACATAACAAAGATAATGATCTTGAAATAAATGTTTTGAAAGGAAAACAACTCACCAATGTTAGAGCTTCTGGAACAGACAAAGCAGTTACACTAACTCCACCAGTAAAAATGTCTTTGGAACAAATGATATCATATATAAAGGATGATGAGCTTGTTGAGGTAACTCCAAATTTTTTGAGACTTAGAAAAACTTATTTAGACTCAAACGAAAGAAAGAGATTTAATAAGGTAAATGAACAATAATAAATTGATTTACAGTTGGTTTTAAAATTATATTAAAAAAGTTTTTAGGTTATTTGTCAAAAACTATAAACTCATTAAATAATCCCTTGCATATTTTTTTTTTATGTGTGTTAGTTGACCTCTAATTAAAATCATAATGGAAAAATTTAGTAATCTTGGGGTATCAAAAGAGTTATTAATTAATTTAAAATCTTTAAAACTCATTAACCCAACTCCTGTTCAACAACAAGCAATTCAACCTGGTATTGAAGGTAAAGATATACTTGCTATTGCCAATACTGGGACAGGAAAAACTGCTGCATTTGGTATTCCAATTATTCAAAAACTTAATAATGATATAGAATCAAAAGCTTTAATTTTAGCTCCCACTAGAGAATTATCTATTCAAATTAATAGTCATCTAAAAGACCTTATGGGGAAAAATATTCACATTAAATCCACAGTAATAATCGGGGGTGATTCTATAAAAAAACAAGAGAAATTATTAAAACAGAATCCAAGACTATTTATAGGTACACCAGGAAGAATATATGATCACTTAAACAGAAAGAATTTGAAACTAGATAAAATTAGTATTCTGGTATTGGACGAAACTGATAGAATGTTAGATTTAGGTTTTATTAAACAGATTCAACAAATAGCAGAATATCTTCCGAATAAAAGACAAACTCTTTTATTCTCTGCAACTCTTCCAAAAAATATGAAAAGAATCACCGAAGAGTATTTGCATAAACCAATTAAAATATCTGTAGAAAAGAAAGAAAAGGTTTTAGAAAATATAAGTCATAACGTAATTAATCTTGATCAGGGTCAAAAGTATGAGAGATTACTTGAGGAGCTATACGAAAGAGTAGGGAGTATTATTATTTTTATGAAAACCAAACATAGCTCTAAAAGAATCTATTTAAAACTTCAAAAAGACGGATTATCAGTAAACGCAATACATGGAAATGTGAGACAAAATAAACGTATTAGTATTTTGAACAATTTTAGAGACCAAAAATTTAGAATATTGGTAGCAACTGATATAGCTGCTAGGGGATTAGATATACCACACATTGAACACGTCATAAATTATGACCTCCCACAAAGAACAGAAGATTACATACACCGAATTGGAAGAACGGCAAGAGCTGGTAAAAAAGGTTCGGCTATAAGCTTTGTTAGTCAAAATGACAAAAAAAATTGGAATCTAATCAACAAATTAATCAGTAATAATAATGAAATAACTAATAAGTTTGAGAAAGAACCTATTAACAATTTTAAAAGTAAACGTCATAATAAATTTAAGAATAAAGTTAAAGAAGAAGATCAAAAACTAAATAAAAGTTTTCACAAAGATAAAAAATTTTCAAAATCTAGAAGGTTTAATAAAAACAATCAAGAAGAAAATCAAAGTTTCAAAGGGAGTTATTCTAAAGATAAAAAACTTTTAAAATTTAAAAGGTTTAATAAAAATAACCAAGAAGAAAATCAAAATTTAAAGGGAAGTTATTCAAAAAATAGGAGGCCATCAAAATCTAAAAGATTTAACAAAAACAAACAAGAAGAAAAACATAATTTCAATGAAAGTTATTCAAAAGATAGAAAGCCATCAAAATCCAAAAGATTTAACAAAAAAAAACAACAAGAAAAACATAATTTTAATGTAAGTTATTCAAAATCTAAAACGTCTAACAGAAATAATCAAAATGATAAGCAAAACTCCAAAAAAAATTATCTAGAAGATAAAAAATTATCAAAATTTAAAAGAATTAATCAAAGAAATAAAGAAGAAAAACAAAAATCTAAAGATGAGAATTCCTCTAAAGTAAAAAAATTATCAAAATTGAAGAAAATTAATAAGAACAGAAATAACCCAAGATTTGAAAATTTTAACAAGTAAAAATAATAATTGACCTTGATAAAATCCTTGTTTTTAAATACGTATTTATATATTGAATTAAATTCTTAATAATCAATTAACCATTTGTTATAAAATATTTTTAAAATTTGATATAGTAGAACTTTTCAAGTTATAGAAAGGAAAATAATTATAGATGGAATTTACGGGTACAAAAAATTATGTTTCAACAGATGACCTGACAGTTGCTGTCAACGCATCAATTTCATTAGAAAAACCTTTGCTAGTAAAAGGGGAACCGGGAACTGGTAAAACTGAATTAGCTAGGCAAATTGCATCTAATTTAAACCTTGAAATTATTGAATGGAATATAAAATCAACAACAAAGGCTCAACAAGGACTTTATGAATATGATGCAGTAACTAGATTAAGGGACAGCCAATTGAAAGAAAAAAAAATCCAGAATATATCTAATTATATTAAAAAAGGTAAGATTTGGAATTCTTTTGAAACTAAAAAAAAATCAGTTCTTTTAATTGATGAAATTGATAAAGCTGATATTGAATTCCCAAATGACCTTTTACAAGAACTTGATAAAATGGAATTTTATATCTATGAAACAGGTCAATTAGTAAAAGCAAAAAAAAGACCAATTGTTATAATTACTTCGAACAACGAAAAAGAATTACCAGAGGCTTTTTTAAGAAGATGCTTCTTTCATTATATACAATTTCCTGAAATAGATACATTAAAGAAAATTATTGAAGTTCATTTTCCTGATATTAAGAAATCCTTATTAAATTCTGCATTAAAAACTTTCTTTCTAATTCGAAATATACCGGGGTTAAAGAAAAAACCTTCAACATCAGAAGCACTTGACTGGATTAAACTTCTATTAATAGAGGATTTAAACTCATCTGATTTAAAACTAGAAAGTAAAAATATACTTCCAAAATTACATGGTGCATTAATTAAAAACGAACAAGATATTGAATTATTTGAACAAATGTCAGTCATGTCTAGAGGTGACACATAGAAAATGTTTTTAGATTTTTTTATTAAATTAAAAGATTCTAAAATTCCAGTTTCACTTAATGAATACCTTACATTTTTAAATGCACTTAAATTTGATCTAGTTGGATATAATATTAATAAATTCTATTACCTAGCAAGATCAATTTTGGTCAAAGATGAAAAATTACTTGATAAATTTGATGTAGTCTTTGGACAATATTTTAAGTCTATTGAAAAAATTAAACATAAAGACTTATTACAACTTTTTGAAATACCAGATAATTGGTTACAAAAATTTCTTGAAAAAAACTTTTCAAAAACTGAAATGCAAAAAATTAAATCATTGGGTGGCTTTGAAAAACTCATGAATACATTAAAAAAAAGACTTGAAGAACAAAAAAATCGTCATCAGGGAGGAAATAAATGGATTGGTACGTCAGGAACATCTCCATACGGAGCTTATGGTTACAACCCTGAAGGGATAAGAATTGGTCAAAACTCTAGTCAACACAGAAAAGCAGTTAAAGTTTGGGATAAAAGAAAATTCAAGGATTTTGATAATACAAGAGAACTCAATAATAGAGGTTTTCAAGTAGCTTTAAAGAGATTAAGACAATGGGCAAGAACAAGTGTTAATGAGGAGTTAGATATTAATGAAACAATCAAAGATACAGCTAAAAAAGGATATTTAGATATTCAAACTAGAAAAGAACGAGAAAATTCTATTAAAATATTATTATTTCTTGATGTTGGTGGTTCAATGGACGATCATATTGAACAATTAGAGAGACTATTCTCAGCAGCAAGAAATACTTTTAAAAATCTTAAATACTTTTATTTTCATAACTGTTTATATGAAGGTGTATGGAAAAATAATGAAAGAAGATGGGAAGAAAAATTCTCAACCTTGGAAATTATCAGAACATACGGTAAAGAATACAAATGTATATTTGTGGGAGATGCTTCAATGAGTCCATATGAAATACTAATGAATGGGGGAAGTAATGAACATTTCAATGAAGAATCAGGAAAGATTTGGTTGGAAAGAGCTATTAAACAATGGCCATGTAATTTATGGATAAATCCAGTTCCTATGGAATATTGGAAATTTTCACACTCTACAAATATTATCAAAGAAATTTTTTTTAATAGAATGGTACCTCTAACTGTTGAAGGGATAGAGGAGGGAACAAAGATTTTGTCTAATAATAACTTTGTTTAAAATTTATTTCATTATTTGAATTTTAATTTTGTAAGATCTTTTTCTAATTTACCTGTTGCTGCTAAAATTACAAAAGCTAAAGAGTCTTTTAAAATAGGGTTTATTTCATTTTTATATTTTACAACAAGATTTTTAAGCATAATTGATGTTAAATTTTCTTTTGTTAACCTTTGAAATATTTTCTGTCCTTTAATATATTCTTCTAAAGTTGAAGCATTAATATAAAACTCATCAGGATCAGATTTCCCAAGTGAAGGATGAAAATGCTCAAACAAAATATTTTTTCTATCAATAACAACATTATCTCGGTGAGAAATCCATGAGTGAAAATTATCACAATAAACATGTTTGAAATCAGGATGTAAAATATAACCAAGGTTCTTATATCTTTTTTTTGACATAATTACAGTCTTAACCATATAAGGTCTTTGATCTACAGATTCAGTTCCATCACTGACATTTAGAACAATTTCTTTTGACCAATCTATTGAATGAAGAATTTTTGTATCCCATCCTTTTTCAGGAATTGTGTCATCTGTGGCAACAATTATACAATTTGATGTTGCAAAATTAGCTGCAAAATTACATTTCTTCACTATTCCAAAACTATAATTTTCGTATAATTCAATTATATTTTTTCTCTTTTTTTTTCTTATTAATAATTCATTTTTATTTGTTGAATCAAAACACGTAATGTATTCAACTCTTTTTGAATTATCACATAATTTCAACCACTTTGATCGTGTTCTTCTGGCCATTTCTGGTCTACAAGTAGGGTGTATACATGTAATTTTATACATAATTACTTTAAAAAATGCAGATTATATGCCAAGTTAAGCATTTATGAAGTTGTCTACAAACATCATTACTCAAAATATATGAAAAAAATTTTAGTAACAGGTTCTGCTGGTTTCATAGGAAGTCATCTTTGTGAAAGTCTAATAAAAAAAGGCTATAAAGTAATTGGAATTGATAATCTAAGTAATGGAAAAGAAAACAATTTAAAAAATATAATAAAAAATGACAATTTTGAGTTCTACAAATATGATATTAATAATGAATTAGAAATAGAAGAATCTTTAAAAGATGTAACTATAATTTTTCATTTGGCAGCTCTAGCTGATATCGTACCATCTATAAAAAATCCTAACTTATATTTTAAATCTAATGTAACTGGCACATTTAACCTCCTGAAAAAATGTCAAGATAAAGGTATAAATAAAATTATTTATGCAGCTTCTTCATCATGTTATGGAATTCCAAAAAAAATACCAACTGGTGAAACCTCAGAAATTATGCCAATGTATCCATATGCACTAACAAAAAGACTTGCTGAGGAAATAATAATTCATTTTTCGAAACTTTATAATATGAACTATGTAAGTCTTCGATTATTCAATGTTTATGGACCTAGGGCAAGGACAGCAGGTACATATGGAGCTGTTTTTGGAGTTTTCCTGGCTCAAAAATTAGCTAACAAACCATATACAATTGTAGGAGACGGAAATCAAACAAGAGATTTTACTTATATAAGTGATGTAACTTCTGCATTCATTACAATGATGAATAAAAATATCAATAATAAAATATTTAATGTAGGGTCAGGTAAAACCAATAGTATAAATTATTTAATAAAACTTCTTGGTGGTGACAAAAAAATTAAAATCCCAGAAAGACCAGGTGAACCAAAAACTACATTTGCGGACATTTCTAAAATTACGACTGAAACAAATTGGAAACCCAAAGTTTCTTTTGAAAAAGGTGTTAAATTAATACTTGATAATATTGAAGAATTTATAAATGCTCCAGTGTGGAATATTAAATCCATTAAAAAAGAAACTAAAGATTGGTTTAAATATTTGAGTTAACTTAATAAAATATATGGTTATTATAAAATTTTTCTGTTTTATGTTATTCAATATTGAAATGAAATGAAAATAAAAAAAAAAATTGATATTTTAATTGTTATTGGAAGTAGACCACAGTACATAAAGTTGGCACCACTAATTTTTTATCTTAAAAAAACTAATATCTTGTTTCAAATTGTTGATACGAATCAACACTACGATTACGAGCTTTCTGAGGTTTTCAAGAAAGAATTCAAACTAAAAGACTTTGATTTTAAACTCAATATTAAATCAACATTGCATGGGGAAATGACTGCTATGATGATTATTCAAATTGAAAAAATTTTACTAAAGATCAAACCAAAATTTTTACTTGTTTTTGGTGATACAAACTCAACTCTTTCTGGAGCATTGGCTGCTTCTAAACTAAAGATACCAATTATTCACATAGAAGCAGGTTTAAGATCTTTTAGCAATATTCCAGAGGAAACTAATAGAGTAATAACTGATAAATTAAGCTCTATAAATTTTTGTCCATCTAAAAATTCTTACCAAAACCTTTTGAATGAAGGTATAAAAAAAAATAATTACGTAGTTGGTGATATTATGTTTGATTCATTAAATTTATTTAAAAATGTTTCACAAAAAAAATCAAAAATTCTTGAAAAATTAAAAATAGAAAAAAATAAATATTCAATTCTTACTATTCATAGAGAAGATAATGTTACAGATCTTAAACAACTAAAAAAATTACTTGCACATGTGGAAGAAAGTACAACTGATAATAGAATTATCTTTCCTATTCATCCAAGAACTAAAAATTCACTTAAAAAAATTAAATTTAAAAATAACAAGATATTAATTATTGAACCTTTGGGATATTTGGACATGTTAAAATTAATGTTAAACTGTCATTTAGTTTATACTGACTCAGGAGGGCTTCAGAAGGAAGCTTATTTCTTAAAAAAAAAATGTGTAACACTCAGAGATGAAACTGAATGGACAGAAACACTCTCCAATGGATGGAATAAATTATGGAAACAAAAAAAAATATTTAAAGGTAAATATAAAAGTTTTTATGGTAATGGTAATGCTTCAAAAAAAATAATAAAAATAATTCAGTCCTTTTTGTAACTAAAGAAAGTAATTAATCACATAATTAAGAGAAAATATGAAAAAAAAATTTGCCATCATTGGAGTAGGCGGCTATGTAGCCAAAAAACATCTAGAAGCAATAAAGTCTGTAGATGGAGAATTAGTTGCATGTTGTGATATTAATGACTCTGTTGGAATTATTGATTCGTATTTTCCTAATACAAATTACTTTAAAGAAATTTCAGGATTTGAGAAATATTTAGAAAAACTATCAAAATCATCAACCAAACGACTAGATTATTTTGTAATATGTACTCCTAATCACTTACATGACTCTCATATAGAAATGGGTTTAAGAAATAAGTCAAATGTAATTTGCGAAAAACCAATTGTAACTAATCCTTACCTTTTAAAAAATCTTTTTAAACTAGAAAATAATTATAAAAGAAATATTTTTTGTATTTTACAATTAAGACAAAATAAAAATATTGAATTAATTAAGAATGTAATTAAGAATAAAAATTTTGTAAAATGTAATTTAGAATACATAACACCAAGAGGAAATTGGTATGATTCTTCATGGAAGGGAAATGAGAGCCTTTCAGGTGGAATTCTATTTAATATAGGAGTCCATCTTTTTGATTTTTTACTTTATTTATTTGGTGATTATGAAAGTTTTAAATTAGATAAAAAAAATAAGAGAAATGTTACAGGAACATTATTTTTTTCTAAAGCAGAAGTAAATTGGAAATTATCTCTAGATTCTAATAAAAAAAATATGAAAGGAAAAAGAGAAATTATTATAGATAAAAAAAAGTTTGATTTAACAAAGAATTTTCATAGCAGCCATATTAATTGTTATGAATCAATACTAAAAAATGATGAAATTTTTTTAGCTAAAAATGCATGCAAAGCAATATATTTAATTAACGAAATGAAAAAAGTTATAAATGAATAAAATTAAATTTTTCACCCATAAAACATCAATTATTGATAAAAATGTTATAATAGGAAGTAATAGCAAAATTTGGGCATGGACTCATATTTCAAAAAATGTGAGGATTGGATCAAACTGTACAATTGGAGAAAATGTTTTTATAGGTGAAAATGTCAAAATAGGTAATAATGTTAAAATCCAAAATAATGTTAGTATTTTTGATGGAGTTGAACTTGAGGATTTTGTTTTTTGTGGTCCCTCAGTAGTTTTTACAAATGTCAAAAATCCTAGATCTTTCTTATCAAGAAATAAAAATTATGAACTTACATTAGTTATGGCTAATTCTACTATTGGCGCTAACTCAACTATTGTCTGTGGAATAAATATAGGGATTTATAGTTTTGTAGGTGCTGGTTCAGTAGTAACTAAAAATGTTAATAATTATTCAATGGTTATTGGAAACCCAGCAAAACACGTTTCATGGGTGAGTAAATCTGGTTATAAACTTAATACAGATCTATTTTGCAAAGTTGAAAAAAAATCTTATAAAAAAATTATTTGTAATAACTAAGTTTTAGAATGATAAAAAATAAAATATCGATACCTTTTCTAGATTTAAAAAGAACTTATCTTCCTTTAAAACATCAGATAAACAAGGCAATTCAAAATGTTATTGATAGTTCAGCATTTATACTTGGAAGTGAAGTGCATAAATTTGAAAAAAACTTTTCTAAATATCTAAAAGTTAAATATTGTGCTGGAGTCTCATCTGGGACTTCTGCATTGCAGATGGCTCTTAAAGCCTGTAATATTGGAATAGGCGATGAAGTAATAACTACATCACATAGTTGGGTTTCTACAGCAGAATCAATATCAAATGTTGGTGCCACACCTATTTTTGTAGATATAGATGAAAATTCATATAACATTGATCCTAACCAAATAGAAAAAAAAATTTCCAAAAAAACAAAATGTATTCTCCCTGTTCACTTATATGGAAACCCAGCAGATATGAATAATATTACGAGAATAGCAAAAGCAAATAATTTATTTGTAATTGAAGATGCGGCACAAGCTCATGGTGCTAAAATTGATAATAAATATTGTGGTACATTTGGAGATTTAGCTTGTTTTAGTTTTTTCCCAAGTAAAAATTTAGGCTCATTTGGAGATTCAGGGGCTGTAGTAGGAAACAATAAAAAACTTATAGAAAATATTAAAAAATTAAGAGATCATGGAAGAATTTCAAAAAATAAATTTGGAGTCCTAGGCCATAACGAAAGAATGGATGGTATTCAAGCTGCAGTTCTAAATGTTAAATTAAAATCACTTGAAAAATATATTAAATTAA
>MDTB01118101.1_pt1 | contig 23020 bp, 19 predicted proteins | sample 811161 | NCBI WGS metagenome assembly MDTB01 (sample SAMN05326650, study PRJNA326480) | marine metagenome | isolation source: seawater | place: Mediterranean Sea | collected 2009
AGAGGATGATTTACGTGATAAGTTGCCACTCACAACTTCAAAGCAAAAAAAAGTAGTTCACGTTTCGAAAGAAATATCCTTTGGAAAAAATTCTATCCCTCTAATTGCAGGCCCAAACGGGGTAGAAAGCCCCAAGTTGATGCATTCTGTTGCCAAACTATTAATAAAAAACAAAATTAAAATCATAAGAGGTCATTCATATAAACCTTTGACATTTCCTTATAGATCCAAGGAGTATAGTGAAACACAAGAGAAGGGAATGGATATAATGGATGAAATTAAAAAGGAATATAAACTGAACGTAGTTACAGAGGTAACAGAAATAAGATATCTTGATCGCATTTCAGCAACTGCTGATATCTTGCAAATAGGCTCAAGGAATATGCAAAACTTAGAACTTTTGAGAGAGTGTGCAATTTTAAAAAAACCAATAATTTTAAAAAGACATTTTGGTGCAAGTATACGAGATTTTTTAGGTGCTGCAGAACATATACTTATTGAGGGAAATTCAAATTTAATTCTGTGTGAAAGAGGAATGTCAATACCACATACTCATAGATCTACTTCTAGATTTGCATTAGATATTCAAGCCATACCTGCCTTAAAAGAAATTTCGTGTTTGCCAGTAATTTCTGATCCAAGTCATGCCTCTTTTTGGGCTCCGTGGGTTCCACCTTTGACATATGCATCAATATCAGCTGGATGTGATGGATTAATAATTGAAACTCATATCAATCCAAAAAAATCTCATGTTGACCCTCTCCAACCTTTAAATTTTAAACAATTTAAAGAGCTAATAAAAAAAAGCAGAGACGTAGCAAGAGTATTTGGAAGAAAAATAATTTAATAAAAAATGCAATATTGTGGAATTCTTGGTCATCCTTTAAAAAATCCAAGATCAATTAAAATATGGAAATCATTTTTTAAAAAAAATAAAATAAAATGCAACATGAATGGGTTTGATGTTAAACCACAAAATTTAAAAAAATTTTTTTATCAAATTAAAAGTGATAAATATTTTTTAGCTTCTGCAATAACAATGCCATATAAAATAGCTTCAAAAAATTTTATTAACAATTTAGATATTTATGCAAAATACTCAGGTGCAGCTAATCTTATTATAAAAAAAAATAAAAAACTCAACGGCTATAATACTGATATACATGGAGCTTTAAAAAGTATTGGAGATAAGATCCAAGTATATAAAAATATTACATTAATTGGTTACGGAGGCACAGGGTCTGCAATATTGAAATATTTATTAAAAAAATATAAAAAAAATTATTTGCTAGTATCAAAAAAAAATAACCATCCAAAAATTGTCGAGAAAAAATGCAAAGTTGTTAAGAAATTATTGAATAATGAATTAAAAAAAAAACAACTAATTATAAACTGCACACCACTAGGAAGTGACTTAAAATTATCATTCTTAAATAAAACTCCTTTAAGTAAAAATCAAATAAAAAATTTAAATAAACAATCATTTATTTTTGATATTGTTTATAAACCAAGAAAAACTCGGTTAGCTTATTTATGTGATAGATACAAAATAAATTATAAAAATGGTTTAGAAATGAACACATTTCAAGCTGAAATAGCAATAAACTTACTCATTAAAAATTTGTCATTCTTCAAGAACTGCATCAACTAACTTAGATGTATCAAGAGAATTTAAATTAAAATTTAAATTATATTTAAATTTTTCTAGGTTTAATTGATCTACAAAATTTTCAAATGATTTATTTGAAGTAAAACTTTGAAAGCCAGCAAAATTATAAACCGTCTTGCCATTTAATTCAGGATACCATTTTATTATATCGTCAGGCCTAGTATAAAACTCACAAGAGGGAATATTTAATGCATATACTAGATAGATAGCAGAAGTTAGATTACATATAACAAAGTCAGCGTTTGTTACGTCTTTTATGATATTTCCATCAGAAAGAATGGTATTTTCTAAATTATTCTCCTCTATATATTTTTGAAAAAAACTAGTTCTTTCTTTTATATGTAAGTGGATTACTAATTTATGATCAGGAAATTTATTAGACGTTATTTTTTTAATTACTTCTAAGTAATTTTTAGCATCTTCTTTTTTCAAATGTATGTCTCCAATTGCTCTTGGTAAAAATAAAATATTTTTACTCCCAGGTACTTTTAGTTTTTCCTTTAGTACATTAAAATAGTTACTTTTAAGTGGAAAACCTATTGGTATTGCACCATCAAAACCTGCTTCATTTATTTGATCAATTTCACTCTTACTATCTGTGTATGCTAAATGAAATAATTTAAAATTTCTTTTAAAACTTCCAAACATTGAACGGTCTTTTGCACCTATGTATGGTCTCAGTCCTTGGAGGTATACAATTATATTTTTTTTTAAAAATAAATTATTTATTTTTAAAAGAAATCTGCCAAATGATGTTTTAAAACTACCTTCGATAAAGAAAACATCAGAATTTATAAAAATTTTTAACAAAAAAAATAGATTTAATATTAAGTTTAAAAACTTACATAATATTCTTAGAGGTTTATTATACCAAGTCTCATTAAAAAAAAATTTTAATCTATATATTTTTGATTTTAAATTTAAATCTAAATCTTGATGATACATTTTCTTAAATTGGTTATATACAATCTCATTTGTAAAAATGATTTTAGTATCAAAATTCTTTTTGTTTAATAATTCATATACAATTGGAAAAATTATGTGAGTTTCTCCGATATTATCTGAAATAAAGAATGTACATTATCTCTGAAACAAATTAAGTTTTATTAAATTATGGAAAAGATAAATATTTTTATTGGTTATCACAGTAGAGAAAAAATTGCTTCAACAATCTGCAAATTTTCATTGAAAAAAAATACTACTATTCCAATTAGTATAAAATTATTAAAAATTAATGAATTAAGAAAAAAAAAAATTTACTCAAGAAAAAATGATAAGAAAAGTAGTACGGAATTTACGTTTTCAAGATTTTTAGTACCATACCTATCAAAATACAAAGGCTGGTCAATATTCTGTGATTGTGATTTTTTGTGGTTAAGCGACCTAAAAGAGCTTAAAAAAAAATTCAATAAAAAATATGCTGTTATGTGTGTGAAGCACAATTATAAACCAAGAAACAACTTTAAGTTTGATAATAAAAGACAATATATTTATCCAAGAAAAAATTGGAGCTCAATGGTAGTATGGAACAATGAACATTTATCTAATAAAAAACTTTCTTTAAAGATGATTAATAAAGAGGAGGGTAAATTTTTACACAGATTTGGTTGGCTTAAAGATAACGAAATTGGAAGTATTCCATACAGCTGGAACTGGTTAGCAGGATACTATAAGATAAAAAAAAATAATAAACCAAAAGCAATTCATTATACAGATGGTGGGCCGTGGCACAAAGGATATGAAAATTCAGAATTAAGTGATAAATGGAAAAAATATTTAAAGTTGTATTTAAAACAAAATAAAAAATGAATTTTAAAATAGGAAAATTAGAAATTGGTAAAGGAAAAACACATTTAATTGTTGATATTGGTATTAATCACTCTGGATCATTAGATAAAGCTATTTATTTTTCAGATCTTGCGATTGAAAATGGTGCCGAAATCGTCAAACACCAAACACATATCGCTGACAAAGAAATGTCAATTGAGGCTAAAAAATTGAAACCTGGTAATTCGAGTCAAAATATTTTTAAAATAATCAATGATAATAGTTTGAAATTAAAAGATGAAAAAAAACTATGCAATTATATAAGAAAAAAAAAAAAAATTTTTATAAGCACTCCTTTTTGTAGAGAAGCTGCAGACAGATTAAATTCATTTAATGTTCCAGCTTTTAAGATAGGTTCAGGTGAATGTAATAATTATCCCCTTATAAATTATATTTGTAAATTTAAAAAACCAATAATCTTAAGTACAGGCATGAATACAATGAAAGAAGTATCTAAAACTGTATCAATTATAAAAAAAAATAAAGTTCCTTTTGCAATACTTCATTGTACTAATATATACCCAACTCCACATGAATTAATCAGACTTAATGCAATGCTAGAAATAAAAAAAATGTTTAAAGGAATACCATACGGTCTATCAGATCATTCGGAAACAAATTTTTCTTGTTATTCAGCAATTTCATTTGGTGCATCACTTTTAGAAAAACATTTTACAGATGACAAAAAATCAATAGGACCTGATATGACATCCTCAATGGATGTTGTGGACTTAAGAAACATGTTAAAGGCTTGCGAAATAATACCAAAAGTTTTGCCGGGAAAAAAAGAGCCAGTTAAAAAAGAGTTTAAAACAATTAAATTTGCATTTGCATCAATATCAGCAATTAAAGATATTAAGAAAGGTGAAATTTTTACAGAAAACAATATTTTTCCAATTAGACCTAATACAGGTTATTTTAAACCTGAAGATTTAAAAAGACTAATTGGTAAAAGATCTAAAAGAAATATAGAAGCTAGCACTCAATTGAAGAAATCAGATATCTATTAAAATTAAAGAATATGATTAAAAAAATGGTATTTATTTCAGGAACAAGAGCAGATTATGGTAAAATCAAACCTCTTATTAAAAAAATTTCAAAAAATAAGAAAATTGAAATTTTTATTTTTGTTACCGGAATGCATTTAATAAAAAAATATGGTTATACAATCAATGAAATAAAAAAAGATTTCAAAAAAAATATTTTTTCTTATAAAAATAATCATAAAAATTCTGAAAATTATTTAAATATATTCAAGAATACCCTAGATACATTTGGAAAATTTATAAATCGCAATAAGATAGACGCGGTTGTAATTCATGGAGATAGAGTTGAAAGTTTGGCAGGAGCTACGAGTGCATTTTTAAGTCAAATTAAAATCTTGCACATAGAGGGTGGTGAGGTTTCAGGAAATATTGATGAAACAATTAGACACTCTATTTCAAAACTATCAAATATTCATTTTGTATCAAACAAATTAGCCTTCAAGCGTTTATATCAAATGGGAGAGGAAAAAAGTAAAATCCATGTAATTGGCTCACCGGAAACAGATGTTATTTTTTCGAAAAAGTTACCCTCTTTAAAAAAATTAACCAAAAGATATGATATTAAGTTTAATGAATATGCTATTGTAATCTTACATCCTTTTAATGAAAAACTTGATAGATTAAAAAGGGAAATAAATATTTTTTTTGAAGCAATTAAAAAAAGTCAAAAAAATTATGTGGTAATTTATCCAAACAACGATCAAGGTTCAGATTTAATAATTAATAAAATAAAAGAATTAGGAACTAATAAACAATTTAAGTTAATTGCGTCAATGCGATTTGAATATTATTTGGCATTATTAAAAAATGCCAATTTTATAATTGGAAATTCTAGCTCAGGAGTAAGAGAGTCCCAAAATTATGGAGTTCCATGTATTAATGTTGGGAACAGACAGTTTAGAAGATCTAATAGTAAAAATATATATAATTCAGATTTTGACAAAAAAAAAATTTTAGATTTCATTAAAAAATTTTCAAAAAAAAAAAGGATAAATTCAACAAAAAAAACTTCAAGATTTGGGATAGGAAAAAGTGCAGATAAATTTAGTAAAATTGTAACGAAAAATAAATTTTGGAAAGAAAATAATCAAAAATATTTTAATGATATTATTTAAATCGTTTAAATTAATCAAAGACTTATATTTAAAAATAAAAAAATTAGGATTTAATATATTTTTTAAAATATTTAATTGTCTCCTTTTATTTATTCCAAAAAATTTTAAAAATTTTAATCAGAAAGTAAAAATTATTTTTTTTTCATTTAACTTTGATTTAAACGATGATATTTCAAAAATTAGACTAATATTAAAATCATTTATAAGTTTAAACAATTCTAAGCTTGAATATAATGAGAAAAGAGACTTATTTTCTTTTGTTTTGAATGTTTGCAAAATAAATATAGATGACTCATTTTTAAATAGATATTTCTATGTAATTTCAGATAAGGATAGAGCAAGCAGTAAACAAATAGACTTAATTAAAATAGTCAAAAATTATAATGATAATGATTTTCATAGCCTCGTTATGTTAAAAAAAATATCATATGCTCTGGGTTTATATAAATTAAGTTTTTATTTAAGATTATTTTTAGAAAGAAAGGTTTTGAAATCAAATAGCCAAAATAAACAAGATTTAATATATAAATTTAATGTCTCCCTATTTTTAAACAATGAAAAAGTTTTTAAATCAACATCAGAAAAATTAGATAAAAATTTCTTTTTAAATAGAAGTTGCCAAGTATTTAATCCAAAGGACTGTTATTCATTTTTTTTCCAAAACAAAAATTTTTCTGCAAACAAGTACTTAAATACAAGTGATTTGCAATATAAAGAAATTATCGAAAATAAAACAGTTGCAATTATTGGGCCATCAAATTCCTTGTTAAATCAAAAGGATCAAATTGATAATTTCGATATTGTTATTAGAATGAATCAAGAGGAACCTTTGGAGAAATCTTTTGCAGATTTTATAGGTACAAAAATGGATATAAATTATTTCGGGGGGGGACTAATACATAATAGAAAGGAAAAAGTTTTTGATTTTATTAACGAATCAAAAATAAAGTTTGTTTGTTTTAAAAATGATAAAACTGTAGAAGATTACAATTTACCTAATGTGAAAGCCCGTCAATGGTTTGAATTTCCTTGGAGCTTTGAGTGTTCTCATATGATGATTCAAAATATTTTACTAGATTTACTATGTTTTAATCCAAAAAAAATTAAACTTTTCAACATCGATTTTTATTTAGGAAAGAAAAAATATTTATCAAATAAATATAAACTTGGAGTATATAGTAGATCACCAGTTTTTGACTTACACGACCCTTATGTAAATTATAAGGTTGTAAAATTTTTGTATGAAAAAGGCATTATAGAAGTAGATGCTAATATTGAAAAAATTTTAAAATATTCAAATCGTTATTATGTTAAAATTTTGGAAGAAGTTAACAAGGATACGGCATTTAATTTAATTTATTAATTTAAAACACCCTTATCTATATTATAAACTGTGTCAGAGGCTTTTGCCACAGAACTGGAGTGAGTTACTAAGATAATAATTTTATTTTTCTTAAGTTTATTTAACATTTTTATTATTTTGTTACTACTTTTGTTGTCTAGTGAGCTAGTTGGTTCATCTAAAATTATCACTTTCTTATTAAAATATAAAGATCTTGCAATACCAATTCTTTGAAGTTGACCACCTGATAAAATACCTCCTTTCTCTCCAATGTTAGTGTTCAATTGTTTTGGTAATTTATTTATTAATGTTCTCAAACCAACCTCATTTATAATTTTATTTATTTTTTTTAAATCGATTTTGTCATCGCTTTCTCCAAAGGCAATATTCTTTACAATCGTCTCATCAAAAAGAAAAATTTGCTGAGGCAAGTAAGATATATTTTTTAGTATTTGGCTAGGTAGTTTTTTATATTTATCACTGTTAACAGTATATTCTCCAAACTTTGGCTCCAATAGCCCACATAATATATTAATAATTGTACTTTTTCCTGATCCACTCGATCCCACTAGAGAGGTTATCTTATTTTTTTCAAACTTAATTGTAAGATTTTTTAATTCAAAAGTTTTATTTTGTTTAGACTCATTATATTTAAAATTAATTTTGTATAATCCAATTGAATCAATTTTATTGTTAATCTTTTCGTTTGAAATTACTTTTGAAGGCTTAAATTTTTTAATATCATTGAAAATAATATCTTTAGAAATTTTTGACTGAAAATGAAAATTAATGAAATGATTTAATCTGTTAAATGATGGAATAAGTCTCACAATCATTACACAAAACAATATAATTTCCCCCAATAATATTATTTCACCATTATCTTGACTTATAAATACGAATAATACAGTACAAATAACTAAGACAAACATTATTTCTAAAATGAATTTAGGTAGCTCTTGAAAAAAACTTATTCTAATTTGACTTTTTTCATTAGAATTAAAACTTTTTAAAAAAATGTTTTTGAAAAAAGAATATTTCCCAAATACTTTAATTTCTTTAATTGATTCTAAATTTTGTTTAATAGAATTTAAAAATAAAAAACGTGATTTTAAGGAAGTAAAAGAGTAACTTTTTATTTTTTTAATTATAGAAATATTTATTAGTACACCAAAAAAGCTAATTATTATTAATAAAAAAATCGATAATTTAAAATTAATAAGTGAAAGAACAATAAATAAAAATAAAGTTATGGTAATTTCTTGAAAAATATTTGCAAAATTTAAAAAATAGTGAGAAGTTAAATTTAATTCTGTAATAAAATTCCTAGAGATTTCTGATGAGTTTTTTTGTTTGATAGCAATTAGATTTGACTTTAAATATGAGTCATAAAGAACATCAGCAAGTTTTATTTTTATCTTATATAAGATTTTATATTTGAAATAATTAGCAAATATTAATAATAAATTTTTACTTAAAAAAACTAAACCTATCCAAAAAAGAATATTCATCTCACTTGCTTCTGAAAGATTTAATGTATTTGATATAAAATCTAATATAGCATTGTTGAAAAAAAATTCTTTATCTAAAAAAACTGTAGAAAAAAAAAATGGTATTATTGCAAAACCAAGAGCTTCAAGTAAGTTAGAAAAGAGAATGATGAAAAATAATGATGTTATATATTTATTTAAAGTTTTTTTTATTATTTCCATTATTTATATATTTACTAACTAAGTATAAGTTATAATTTAAATTGCCATGATTAAATCATTTTTCAAAAAAATACAAAACTTAAAACTTTTTTTAAGTCCTACAAAAGTAGTTATTATTGATAAAATTAATAACGTAGAGGATGAAATAATGAAAAAATTTAAAGTTTATGATTATGTAGAATTGTCTTATCCAAACACTATTTATTTAAATGTTTTAATTAGGAGTATAATTATAAAAATTTTGAAAGGTTATAAATTAAGAATATCCTACTATTTGTGTTTCATACAAATTGCAGACCCTAAGCTTGTTTTAACATTTACTGATAATAATGTTTTTTTTTATTCATTAAAAAACTTAATAAAAAAAAAAATTTATTTTATATCACATCAAAATGGGTGGAGGGCAAATCTATCAGATTTATTTGATAAAAAAATCCAAAAACCAGTGAGTCAATTTGATTTATGTTGTGATTATATATTTTCTTTCTCAAAATTATCGTCATCTCTCTATAGAGATATTATTAAGTGTAAAGTCATTGAAACTGGATGCTTTATAAATAACCGCTTTAAAAGTGTAAAATTTAAAACAAAAAAAGTTAAAAAATTAATATTTATTTCTACCTCTGATTTTAATGTAGAAAAAAGGTATAAAATAAAAAATCAATATTTTTTTTCATATGAAAAAGCTGTCATGAAATTTATTTTTGAATATTGTTTAGAAAATAATATTTCACTTTATATTTATCCAAAATTTATTCATTCTAGGAAAGAATATAAAACTGAAATTAATTTTTTTAAAGAAAATTTACCACTTAAATTTTTTAATAAAAAATGGTTTATGGTTAAAAAAAATAATCCTTTGTATATTTATAAAAATATTTCAAAATATGATCTTGCTATTTCAACAGACTCTACATTAGGTTATGAGTTATTAGCCAGAGGATTTAAATGTGTTATTTTAAAAGCTAGGCGTGATTATCTTAAAAAAAAATTTAATATAAATTTTTCTGAGTCTTTCGATTATGGTTGGCCACAAAAGCAAAAAAAAAATTATGGATATTTTTGGACAAACAAATATGACAAAAAGATTTTTAATCAATTATTAACACAGGTAGGCAAATTGAGTAATAGAAAGTGGGATGAAATTCTTTATATAGAAAGAAATAGATTGTATACCTATGATCATAAAAATAAAAAATTTTATAATATTCTAAAAAAAATTATTCATGACAAATAGTCGTTTAATTGCAATTATACCAGCTCGTAAGGGATCAAAAGAAATCCCAAATAAAAACTTTTACATAATTAATAAAAATCCTTTAATCTTTTATACAATCAAGTCATCACTGAAGTCCAAAAAAATTAAAGATGTGTATGTATCAACTGACTCTAAAGAAATTATTAATTTTTCTAAAAAAAAAGGAGCAAAAACAATTAAAAGGCCATTAAAATACTCAAATAATACTTCTACAGCTAATCAAGTTGTTAGGCATTTTTTGTCTAATGTTAAGATTAATCTTAATGATATATTAATTTATCTACAGCCAACTTCTCCGTGCAGAAATTATATTCATATAAATGAAGCAATTAAATTATTTTATAAATATAAAAAACCAATTATTTCGGTAGTAAAGAATGACCAAGTTATATTAAAATCCTATTTAATGAGTGGAATAGGCCTGAAGTCTCCATATAAAAAAAATTATTATAATCTTAACCGCCAACAACTGCCTCAAACTTTTAAATCAAATGGTGCAATATATATTTTTAGTAAAAAACAGTTTCTAAAAGAGCATGCTTTTCCAACAAATAATGCTGTTGGTTATTTAATGAATAGATCAGAAAGTCTTGATATTGATAATTATATTGATTTAAAAAAAGTAAAAACAATATTAAAAAAAAAATTATAAAAAATATTTATAATGTATAAAAAAGTAGATTTTAAAAGTTATCCTTATTTACAAAATAACTCAATAGATTTAGTCAGTAGACTTTTAAAACAAAAGAATTTATCAAATTTTGTTGGTTCAAAAGTTGAAAAAAATATTGGAAAAATGTTAAAACAAAAAAGTATTGGACTTGAAAAATATAAAGCTAAATCTTCATTTTTAGGTGGCTATTATGTTAGAAAGTTTGAAAGTGAATGGAGTAAGAAAACTGAGTGTAAATATTCAATAAGCGTGAATTCTGCAACAACAGGTATTACAGTTGCTTTACTTGCTGCAGATATTCAACCAGGTGATGAAGTGATAACAACTCCTTATACCTTTACAGCGACTGTTGGAGCAATTTTAGGAGCAAATGGGGTTCCAATTTTTTGTGATATTGAGAAAGATACCATGTGCATAGATCCCGTTTCATTAGAGAAAAAAATATCTAAATTTACCAAATTTATTGTTGTAGTACATTGGGGAGGCAATGCAGGAAATCTAAACCAAATAATAAAAATTGCCAAAAAATACAATTTAAAAGTAATTGAAGATGCCTCACATTCACCTGGGCATTCTTATAAAAATAAAAAAATAGGCAACTTTGGTGTTGCATCAATTTTTTCATTTAATCAACCAAAGAATTTAATGACTGGTGAGGGTGGTATGGTTTGTACCAATAATCAAAGTGTGGCACGAAAGTCGAGATTAATAAGAAATCATGGTGAAGCAATCATTGATCAAAATGACTCAATAGCCTCAATGCAAAATTGTGTAGGGTATAATTATCGACTAACTGAAATTCAAGCAGCAATAGGTTGCGAGCAAATTAAAGCAATGAAAAAACTCAATAATATAAGAAAACAAAATTTTAATTATTTAATAAAAAATATTAATAAAAAATATAAACACATTTTAAAACCACAAAAAATATTGAATTCAGAGCATTATGCTTACATAGGACTTTTTTTATTTTGTGGAAAATATATTAGTAGAAACAGGTTTTTAGAGGAAACGAACAAATTAGGTGTGCCATTTGGTTCAGGCATATCACGACTAATGTACGATCATCCTAATTTGAAAAAAAATATTTGTTTTGGAAAAAAAAACTTTCCTTGGATTCATAGACATATAAATTATGATTTATGCAAAAAAGAACTTAAAAATACAGAATATGTAAATAAAAATTATGTTTGCTTATTTAATTTGGGTTGGCCTTTAGATAAAAGTAAAATGAAAAAAATTTTAAATGTAATATCGGTGATAAATGAGAAATTCTTTAAATAAAAGTAAAAATATAATTGCTATAATACCAGCTAGGGGTGGCTCAAAATCAATTAAAAATAAAAATATAATTGATTTAGGCGGTAAACCTCTAATTTATTACACTATAGATCAGGCGTTAAAATCAAAAGAATTTACCAAGGTAATTGTTAGTACAGATTCTCCAGCTATTGCAAATGTAGCCAAAAGATGTGGCGCTGAAGTTCCATTTCTAAGACCTAAAAACATATCCCATGATTGCCCAACAGAAAAAGTCCTTATACACGCAAGTAAATACCTAGAAAAATCCATCTCTTTCGACGGAGTTGCATGTTTGCAACCTACATCTCCATTTAGAAAAATTAATTCACTTAAAAAATGTGCAAAAATATTTAGATCAAAAAAATATGATTCTGTAATTACATTTAAAAAAGTTGAAGCTGAGAGACCTGAGTGGATGTTTACAAAAAAAAAAAATTTGATGACACCATATATTAATAAAAAAAAAATTAATGGAAAAATAATTTTTGGAAAAAATATTGCAAGGCAACTTTATGAGAAGTTATACAAACCAAATGGGTCAATTTACATAACCAAAAAAGATATTTTATATAAATATGAATCTATTTATGGATTTAATTTGTATGGGTATATAAATGATGAATATGAATCTCACGATATAGATACTAAATCAGATCTTGATTTTTCAAAATTTCTAATAAAATCATCTAACAAAAGTTAATTGAATATAAAAACAAGCATAATCGGTCTAGGAAAAATTGGTATCAAGTATGACAAAAAACATAAATATAAAATTGGCAATTACACTTCAGCTGTAATTGAAAACAAAAATTTAGAATTAGTATCAGTATGTGATATTTCAAATTCAAAATTTAAAAATCTTAAAAAAAAAATTAAAAATCTGTTTTTTAAATCTTTAGATAGGCTGTTAGAAAAAACCAAGCCAGAATTAATAATTGTATGTTCAAGTACCAAAAGCCAATACGCTATATTAAAAAAAATATTTAAATATGAGCCTAGGTATATTGTTATTGAAAAGCCAGTTTGTGAAAACTCTCTTCAATTAAAAAAAATTATGAAAATAAAAAATAAATCAAAAATTTTTGTAAACTACATAAAAAGATATAATCCTGTTTATGAATATTCATCAAATTTAATAAAAAAAAAAACTTATGGAAAAATTAAAAGTTTAAAAGTCTCTTTCTCAGGAGACAATTTTAATATTGGTTCCCATGCGATTGACATAATTAATTTTTTGATTAATGAAGATATTAAAAAAATTAATAAAATTAAATCTTTTACATCAAAAAACTTTGATATTAATTTTTTTGAATTGAACAAAAAATACGAGATAGAATTTAAAAAACTTAAAATTAAAAATTTATTTTTTTTAGAGATAGAGATAATTTTTGAAAGAGGTAAAATTAAAATTTTAGAAAATGAAAAAAAAATAGTTGAATATAAATTAGTTAAAACTTTTAAAGATTTTAAAAGTTCTAAGAATTTATTTTATGAGTTTATTCAAACAAAGGTTAAAAATTTTGAATTATCTAAGCAAACTTCTTTATCTAATTTTTTAAGAAGAATTTTAAATTCCAAAAAAAAATCAAATTTGGCAAATTTAAAAGATGCAGCAAATGTTCATAATATTTATGAAAAAATCTTTCAAAAATGAAAATACTAATTGTTAATGGATTAAAGTATCCTAAAAATTTAAATTTGTATGACAAAGTATACGTCACAAATTATCTTAATTACAAAATATTAAAACTCAAAATTATTAGAGTTAAATGTCTTACTAGTATAAAAATATCTAATCATGAAAGAATTAAATTCCATGAACAATTAAAAAAAAGTCTTATTCTTGAGTCTAATAAATTCAGTAAAAGATGGGTTTATTTGGGTAAAGATTATATGTTATGGAGATTTTTAAATATTTTATATTATAGAGAATTAATTAAAAAAATTTTTTTAAAACATAAAAAAATAGAAATAACCCTCACGTCACCAGAGAATAAAGATTTAAATTTAGCTATAAAATCTTTAGGTGAAAAAGAAAATATTAAAATTAAATATCAATCCTTAGATTTTTCAGAACAAACTTCACCCCATAAATATGGTGGTCATTATGATTTGATAAATTCAAAATTTTTATCTAGTAAATTAATTGTAATCATTTTAGCTAATTTTTATAAATTAATAAATATTTCAAGTGGTGTATATGTCAAATACCCTAATTTAAAACAATTTAAAAATTATACTAAATTCTCAGATTTTCTTTCAATTGGATTTAATATCAATTCAATAATATACAAATTAAAGAGATTTATTGGAAATAAAAATAATTTTGAATATTTAAAAAAAATTAATTTAAACGAAAAAAATAATTTTAAAAAAGTATATCTTGAAAGAGATAAATGGAAAAATTTAAATAATTCTGAGTTTAAAATTGTTAATTATATATTTAAGAATTTTATTTCAAAGATGCAAAATTTCAAAGAAATAGACAAAATTTATAAGAATTATTTAATTTTTTTTAAAAACTCTAAAATTAAAGAATTAGTTTTAGATCAAGATAACTCAATGAGATCAAAGTTACTTATCTATGCTCTTAAAAAACTAAATATTAAATCCTCATTTTATTTTCATGGATATTCAGATGATGAATTTTGGTTTGGAAAAAATTTTAAAAAAAATATCTATGATATCGATAAAATATACACTTGGACTCACAATTCAAAAAAAAAACTAGCAAAAAAATTTAAAAATAATGTTGAAGTAATATTTCATAATAAGTTTAACAAAAAAAAAATAATCAAAAAAAAATTTATTATTAATAAAGACTCAAAAATTCTTATATTAGGCTCTTCATGGACCAATATGTCCTTTTCTATACCAAATGATTGTTTTGAAAGAACTGTTATTGATACCGTAACTATACTTAATTCATTTAGTATCAGTAAAATAGATGTTAAAATAAAACCTGTTGATGAATATTTTTATAAAAATTATAATCAAGCTGTAAGAAAAATAAAATCAAAGTTAGACTTAAAGTTTAAATTAATTAATGACCATTTGTCAGAAAATTTTATTAATGATTATGATTTAATTATTACAGATAAAACCACTGGTTTATTTGAAGCATATTCTTCTAGAGTTCCAGTAATACTATATTTGGGAAATTTTGAGGAGTCTAACTTTATTAATTATAAAAAATTAAAAATTCCAAAAAATTATGAAGAATTAAAAAAATCAATTTTAAATATTAATTCAGTTAAAAATTCTTATTATGAAAATATTTACAAAAAATTAATCACTAATTAAAAAGAATTACTCTGCAAAAATTAATAAAGCATAGCATCACAAAAATTAAAGCTGAATTATACCATGTATTTTTCTGATCATAGATCATTTTATGTTTAACAGATAAACTTACAGGGTCTCTAGATTTTATTTCATTTTTTAAATTATCAAGTGATCTAATTTTTTGAAAAATATCATATAGCAATTTTGATGAATACACCTCATTATAAGTATCTACAGTTTCAAGATACCACTTTTTTTCCTCCAAAAGTCTAAATCTTTTTGCATCAATAATTTTAAATAGAAATTTTTTATAATCTTTATTTATATAATTTATATATTCTTCTATTATATCTTCTCTATTTTCTTTTGTTAAACGTTTCCAAAACCAACAATCTACTTCGTACTTTCTAGGTCCAGTAAAACCTCTGCAATCAATTCTGTGAATATAAGCGTTTCTTTCAATGTTGTCTCTATGAGTTATACTTTGTAGTCTATCTAGATATTCTACCGGAGCCGAACGCATATCAGCATATCCAGACTCAAAAGTATTTAAATCAATTCTTACAGTTAAGTAATCTAAATCTTTATAATTAAATATTTTTTTTTCAGCATATGGATATACTGCAAAAGATAGAATAATAATAATAAGTAATATTAATTTATCTCTTATAAAAAATTTTTTTAATGCATCAAATAAAGTTATTTCCATTTTTCATTAATTGATTAATCTTAAAAAACATAAACGTAAATATGAAAATTTTTATACTAATAAATAAATCAATATTTATGCCACAAATAAATATAAAAATTAAAAAATACATAGGAACATTTATAATAGAAAAAAAAACAAACATACAACCTATAATTCCTACTGCTGTAATAGTCCTTATAATTAAAGACTCTAAATATAATTCATTCAGTCCTATGCCAATAAATTTTGCAAGATTACTTGTTTGAAATTCTGCAATAGAATTTTGCCATGTTTTTAGTCTAAGTATAATAGAATAGTGGGTTTGTGGATCTTGCACTACTTCTAATCCAGGTATGTAACCAGTTCTAAAATATTCTCTATATACTTCGTATAAATAAACAAAATCTATTTTTGACATTCTAAGTATAAAAGAATTATTTTCTAATTTAGAAACTATAATTAAATTTAAATCACTTAAAAAAATAGTCACAAGAATAATAAAAGGAATCATAATCGCAAAAGCTATAAACTTAAAATTAAATTTTTTTATTCTTTCATAGAAAGAAAACCAAAGTATGAAAATGATACTTGTCAAATATGCTAACAAGTTAGTTATTCCATATGCCAAAAAGATAATAACCGAGCATATTGTCATATAAAAAATATAATTTTTAAATTGATTCCTAGCTCTGAAGCATGCCAAACTAAGTATGCCAAATACTATCCCTAATTCCCAAGACCCTCCTAGAATTCCATAAGCTCTTTGATTTAGCAGATGATCAGGAGGAAGATAACCATTTGAAGAAAATGAGCCTATTAAGTTAAATGATTGAAGCAAAGCAACTATGAAATTTATTATTATAAATGCTTTAATTATTTTAAATATATTACCCTTATTTAATAAATTATTTAAAAATATAATTAATATCACATATTCAAATATTCTTAGAAATATTAGTAAATTTAAACTTTTCCCATTAATTACATGAATAATATTAAAAAACATAAGTATACAGAAAAAAATTATCCAATTTTTGAAAATAAATTTATCACTCCAAATTAACAAAGGCTTTTTGCTTGGAATAAAAAAACTTAGTACAAAAAATAAAAGAATTATATCTTCTATTCTTGGACCCTGTTTAACTCCATTAATAGGCAACTGAAATAAATCAATTTTTGGTAAGAAAATAACTAAAAATAATAAGAAATATTTTATTTTTATTTTTTTTATATTTTTTATTTCTTCCTTAATATTTTTGAGATACATGCTAGATCGTAATTATTTTATAATTTTCTATACAATAACAATATAATGTAAAGTATTCTAAAATTTAATTTATGTACAAGAAAAAAAATTTCCTACTTATTTCTCAACATTTCTATCCTGAAGAATTTATAATCAATGATTTAGTAAAAAAAATGATAAATTATAATTTTCATGTAATTACAAATTATCCGACTTATCCAAATATTATACATTTTAAAAACTTTTATAAAAATTTTTTTAATAGAAAGAAATTTAAAAACTCTACTATTTACAGAGTACCGACATTTCCGAGGTTTTTTAATAATTTTTTTGATATATCTGTAAATTACTTACTTTTTATAATTTTTGGAACACTAAAATTATTTTTCATATCAAAAAAAAAAATTGACTTTATATTTGTTTTCGCAACATCGCCATTATATCAAGCATTAATTGGTGTAATTGCAAAAAAAATTTTCAAAAAAAAATTAATTGTTTGGGTTCAGGATTTATGGCCTGAATCACTTTTGTACACTGGATTTGTAAAAAACAAAATAATATTGAAACTTTTAAAAAAATTAAGTTTTTATATCTATAACTCATCTGATCTTTTGATTGCACAATCAATGGAATTAAAAGATAAAATTTCAAAACAAACTAGAACCAAAGTTGTTTATTTACCAAATCCAAGCAGAAGTTTTTTATCAAAAAAAAAAATTAAAAAAAATATTTCTATTGGATACGCAGGTAATTTTGGCAAAGTACAAAATTTAGATAAAGTGATTTTTATAGCCAAAATTATCAGGAAGAAAAATATTAAAAATATAAATTTTTATTTAATTGGTGATGGTTCAGAGAAAAAAAAATTATTAAGAATTCTAGAGAAAAATAAAATTAACAATGTTTTTATTAAGAAAAGAATTTCTATTAACAAAATAACATCTTTTTATAATCAAATGGATATATTATTAATTAATTCAAACCTAAAAGGTCATGAGGCAGTAATAATTCCATCTAAACTCCAGGCATATTTATCAACATCAAAACCAATTATATCTTTTTGTGAAGGATCGGTAAAAAATATAATTAATAATTCTAAAGCTGGTATTAATTTATCAAATTTAGATTTAGATAGTGCAGCAAAAAAAATTATTAACTTGACTAAAAATAAAAATAAAATGATAAAATTTGGTATTAATGGAAAAAATTTCTTTAAAAAAAATTATGAATTAAAGATTGTCGTTAAAAAGTTAAATAATATAATTAGCAAGTGTCTGTAAAAAAAAAAAAATTACTTATATTAGGTGCAGAAGGTATGCTTGGCCATGTTTGTCTGTTAAAATTAAGCGATAAATATCTTGTTTATGCTACTACAAAACAAAAAAAAAATTTTATAAATAAAAAAATTAAAATTCCAACAAATATAAAAATTATAGATAAAATAGATTTAACAAATTTTAATTTATTAGATAAAATTGTTAAAAAAATAAGGCCAAGCTATGTAGTGAATTGCGCTGGAATAATAAATAAAAAAATAAAAAATTATTCAAAATTAAATTCAATAATCGTTAATAGCTTACTGCCACATAAATTATCAAATTTATCTGATAAGTATAAATTTAGATTTATTCACGTAAGTACAGATTGTGTTTTTGATGGCAAAACGGGTAATTATTATGAACACGATAAAAAAAATGCCAGTGATTTTTATGGACAAACAAAATCCATAGGAGAAGAATTTTCTTCAAAGAACTCAGTTATTATAAGAACATCTATAATTGGCCATGAAATAAAGTCAAAATTGGGCTTATTAGAGTGGTTTTTAAAGAGTAAGGTTAAAGTATATGGATTTGACAATTTTAAATATTCTGGTCTTACAACACTAGAACTTCAAAAATATATTTTGTTTTTTTTAAATCATAAAACACTTAATGGAGTCTACAATATAAGCTCCAACCCAATTTCAAAATATCAATTACTAAAAATTATTAAGAAAGTTTATACTAAAAAGATAGATATTTTAAAAAATAGTACTATAAAAAAAAATATGGTACTCAAGTCGAGTAAATTAGAAAACAAAAATGTAAAATCTCAAAATTGGCAGAAACAAATAAATGATTTAAGAGAATTCTATGAAAAAAATTATAAATAAATTAAATAAAAAAACAATTTTAATCACAGGTGGCACAGGTTCATTTGGATCTACTTTTGCAAAATTTTTATTAAAAAAATCATCCTGTAAAATTATTATATTTAGTAGAGATGAAAAAAAACAATTCGATTTAAATCAAGAATTAAAAAATAATAGAGTAAAGTATTTTATAGGTGACGTGCGTGATTATCAAAGTGTAAACTCTGCTATAACAAAAGATGTTGATTATATTTTCCATGCTGCAGCTCTTAAACAGGTGCCTTCTTGTGAATATTTTCCTTTAGAAGCTATTAAGACAAACATTTTGGGTGCAGAAAATGTCATGTATTCTGCAATTAATAATCAAGTAAAAAAAGTAGTTTTGTTAAGTACTGATAAATCAGTATATCCAATTAATTCAATGGGTTTGACTAAATCTTTAATGGAAAAAATAATGATTGCTAAAAGTAAAAATAATTCCAATACAAGTTTAGTAGCAACCAGATACGGAAATGTTATGGGTACGAGGGGTTCAGTAATTCCTTTATTTATTGATCAAATAAAAAAAGGAAAAGATTTGACTGTCACTAGTCCTAGTATGACAAGGTTTTTAATGTCTATTGAAGATTCTGTATATTTAGTTTTACATGCTTTGGTAAATGTCGAAAATGGTCACATTGTTGTCCAGAAGTCACCAGCAGCAAGTGTATTTACTTTAACTAAATCACTAATAAAATTTTTTAATTCAAAATCAAAAATTAAGATAATAGGAACAAGGGGAGGTGAGAAACATCATGAGGTTTTAGTTTCAAAAGAAGAAATGAGTAGAGCAAAATCTTATAAAAAATTTTATGATATACCCCCCGAAACTACTGAAATAGATAATGATAAATATTTTTTTAAAGGAATTAATGACAAATTAAACAAAGAGGAATATTCTTCAAATAATACTTTTCAACTAAATGTAAATCAAACAATATTAAAATTGAAAGAAAGTTCACTTGTAAAAAATTTATTAAAAATATGATGATAAATGTTAATACTAAAACAATTTTATATTAAACTTTTAACATTTTTCGGATTGTTAATAAATATTATTTATCCTCAAAAAAAAAATAAAATTTTTACATTTCACGAAATAAAAAAGAACAATTATAGTAAATTTTATAAAGTCATCAAATATATACAATCAAAATATAAAATAATAAATCCTGAAGATAAGTTCAATTTTAATAGCAAAGGTGGCCAAGCAATAATAACATTTGATGATGGTTATTACTCACAGTATGAGTGTACGAAAAAATACTTGGATAAAGAAAATATTAAAGCAATTTTTTTTGTAATTTATGACTTCATGAATATTAAATCTAAAAATAAACACAAAGAATTTTTAAAAAAAAACTTAAAAATAAACCCCGAGTTTATAAATAATAAAGAATTTAAAAATATGAATTTTAAAAACTTTAAATCATTAATTAAAAATGGTCATACTATTGGGTCTCATACTTTAAGTCATCCAAATCTGAAGAATATAAGTAAAGAAAAGTGTAAAATAGAGATATCAAAAAGTAGGCATGCAATTTCAAAGAAACTTGGGGTTAAAAAAATAAATAATTTTGCGATTACATTTGGTGGAATTAATTATTTTAATCCATATGTTTTGAAGCTATGTAAAAAATATTATAAGTCAATTTATACAGGTATAAGAGGTTCAAATAATAATAGGCATAAAGTTTTTTTTAGGGAAAATTGTGATTTAAATAAAGACTTTAAAGAAATAAAGTTCTTGGTAGATGGACATGCAGATATACATTACATTTTTGATAGAATTAAATTAAAAATTTATAATTTTATTGCATACAAGTGTTAAAATATACACCATTTATAAATATAATTGAGCTTGTTTTATCTTTTATAAAAAAATTTTCCTTAGATAGTTTTAGCTCTTCAACTAGGTTAAATTCAGGTACAAAAGATGTAGTTCAATTTATCTCAAGATCATCATGGTTTATTTTATTAGTTGCTTTAATTAAACAGGATAAAATAAAAACAAAGTTAAACATTTGGTTACCTAGTTACTACTGTGATGATCCAATTTATTTATTAAATAAATTAGATATAGAAATAAATTTTTATGATGTTGATGACAACTTTGAAGTAATCTCAGACAGTATTAAATTAATTGAAAAAGAAAATAATTCACCAGATATTATTGTAATGTGTAATTTTATTGGAAAGAACTTTAGTGACAAAGAACAATTATATTTTTATCAATTAAAGAAAAAATATGAAGCATGGTTAATTCAAGATGCAACTCATTGTATAGATTTTAATGATGTAGATTGTAAATATAGTGATTTTACGTGCTTGTCACCATATAAGTTTTTTTCTCTTCCTTACGGGGCATTGTATTACTCAAACTCAAAATTTTTAGATAAAAATGAAATATCATTTTTAAAAAATGAAAAATTAACAATAGAATATTTAGAAAAAAAGTTAGAAAAGATTAATTTTAAAAAAAATAATAATATTAAATTATTTATATTTTGGTTACTCAAATCATTAATTACTTTTTTTTATCCAAAAATCAAAATAAAAGAATTCAATGATGATTATTATTTAGAAAATATAAATTTATTTCCACATCCTAAAACTAATTATATTTTAAAAAATTATATATTTTTTAAATATAAGAAAATTGAAATATTAAAATTTAGAATTAAACAAAGCGCATTAAAATGGAAAAAAACACTTTTAAAACTAAATTTTAAAAATATTGATAAAATAAAAATAGATGAAATCAATATAAACTCTACTTCTACTCCTTATTTTTTGAAAATAAATTCAGCACCCGATACAATTTTTGAGTTTTATAATTATTTAAAAAACAAAAAAATACCAGTATTAACATGGCCTAATTTAAGCAAAAATATTAAACAAAATGCAATTAAGTATAATGCTAATAATTTAAGAAAATCAATAATTTATGTCTCATTAAATTATCAAGTTTTACTGCTAAACAAAAAAATTAATAAACTATTTAGCAAACAAATTGAAGAGTCAAATATTAATAATACCTATGAATTAGTTGAAATTAATAAAGCTGAAAAATGGAATGAATATTTTGTTAAAATTGAAAGAAATAATATTTTACAAGACTGGAATTATGGCAATGCATTAAGTTTAACAAAACGAATAAGTATAAAAAGATATTTAATTAAAGGTAACCATGAAAAAAAATGTATATTTCAAGTATTATCATATAAAAAATCTTTATTAAACGTTAACTACATAAATAGAGGACCACTATATTTTAACAACATCTCAAATGAGGAAAAACTAGAAATTACCTCATATTTAATTGATAAATTTGACAAACTTTCTAGATTTAAATTATTTAAAATAATTCCTGATTTACAAATAAACTCTGAAAATATCTTTATAAAAAAAAATAAAAACTTAACTTTCTTCAAAGAGCCTAATTGGTCATCCTCAATAATTAATCTTAATGATGATTTAATTAATATCAAAAGCAGGTTCAGAGGATCAATTAAAAATGATATTAATTTTTTTGAAAAAAAAAATGATGAACTTATTGTTAATGAATATGATAGCTACTATTGCCCTTTACCTGAAGAGAATAAAAAAATTATGCAAGAAATGTATTTAAAAGACCAAAAAGAAAAAAATTTTCAAGGTATAAATTTAAAGCTTTTGAATGAA
>MDTB01140799.1_pt1 | contig 23017 bp, 5 predicted proteins | sample 811161 | NCBI WGS metagenome assembly MDTB01 (sample SAMN05326650, study PRJNA326480) | marine metagenome | isolation source: seawater | place: Mediterranean Sea | collected 2009
AAGCTTCAACTTGTTCAAGATTTCCGGTTTCAGGGGCAATTCTTTGCAATAATTCTTTTGCGTCTATAAGCTGGTCAGCCTCGTTTCCATTATATTTATTTGTAAGAAATTCCATGTGCCTTACATACATTGCAACAGCATAAACCCAAGGTGCTTGCGATGCATCACTTGAATATCTTTGATTAATAGCGCTTATGAAAAAATCATTAAAGCCACCTTCGATATTGTTGAAACTACAAAATTGCCTGGCTAGCCTTACATACTCTTGTTTAAAGACTTGTATGTTCATGTAAAAATTCTGGATTATAGCTAAAACTGCTTGCCGAGTGGCATCATCGACACTCACTTCAACATTGTATTTGTCTGTAACTTTGTCTTCATAATCATCCAAGGTGGCCATTTGATCAATATTTTGAAATTCAAATGCCATTAACCTATAGGAATTGCTGACAAAATCAGTATTTATAAAATCGCCATATACATTTGTTAAAGAAGTTTCAGGAGGCGCCAAAAGATTTTGATTAACCATATTAAAAGATCTTTGTGCCAAGTAGGAATTAATCACAATTGCTTCTTTCCCAGAACCCCTTGAGAGCGATATTTTTTCAGGATAAACTTGGTGCGGTGCACCATTGTCTATAGTCGAACCGTGTCTTATAATATTACCATGACTTTCGGGAAAGTCACCACCGGGGTGATATTCCTCAAATCCATGACCATTTTCTGGATCAGCCCAACTAAGCGGTGTACTAAAAGTCATTATTGGGCCGCGGCTGGATGGCATTGGATTATTTTGTGGAGGGCGCTTGTGTAACTTGACTTCCATAGGTTGAAAAAATCCCTGTAACCACGGTAGCCCAAAATATCTTATTATTCTATCAACATCAAAAATGTTTGCAATATATGAATTTTTCCTCAGTGCCGTGTCATAATCAAAAAAGAAATAACCAAAACTGACATTATATTCCTCATTAGCAAAATAGTTATCGTTCAATAAGCCATTAGCTTCAGGATCGTCATAAGAATAAATCTCGCCATTTGGCAATTGTAACATTAAATATTCATCGTCGTCATAGGCTTCCATCTCATTAGCACCAAGTCCATCAATATACGATTCATATCTTGTGCCTGCGGCAACATCAAAATCTGAAAACGATATTCTTGTAGAGGGTTGATCGGTTGTAACAATTTTACGATCCATAAAAAAGTTTTTTAGCAGATCAGACGACTTTACTCTTTGCTTGGCAACTGTCTCAGGGTTCGGTAACTGGTAATCACGGTCTCTTTGTCTTCGATCTATAATTTTTGAATTTACTATAAGCTGCTTCTCCACTTTACCGGAGCGTTGAACGACGGCATTGGCGCGTGCTAAAGCAGTACCCATATCTTCGTACAAATACCCCACAACAGTACCTGTGCTCTTTTGGATCATAGCCTTGCGAGCGTCCGCAACGTTTGACAGAAGTTTTATAAATTCAGGATCCTGTCCAATTGCGTACTTCAAAGTACCAAGGGAGTCTTCTAAAATATAAGCAGTATCGTTGTTTTGTCCTTGGAGGTACGGATAATACCCGTCAATAACATCATTAAATTTTTGAACAATTTCATCTTTTACTGCTTGAGTTGTTTGATAATAAGTACCGCCTATGGAACGCATTACTTGACCCGAGTAAAGCTGCCCGCTTGAATCAAAAAACATTGTTTGTGTTTGATTTGGAACTTTAAATGTAGGAGAATTGAAATTTCCATCAGAAATCAACAATCTTTCGTATGCTATATCGCTAAAATAAAGACTGTATGAACGTTCATTTTTTAATATTCTTGACTCTGGCGTATCCTTCATTTCTTCAATGGGTATCAAAGAAGTAAACGCCATTAAACATAGATCTGTTGCAGATCCAGCCTTTGTGTAACCTGGCAATGGGATTCCCATAATAGGGATACGTTCTTTTACTATTCCAGAAATTTTTACAATTCTGTTGTTGCCATTTGTAGTAAAATCAACATACTGTTTTCTGCGGATTTTACTTAAAATAACTGATTCATCGATATTAATAAAACTAGAAACACTGTCTTCATCTGTATTACGGATAATATTAATTAAATGTGAACTATCATAAGTCAAAATCTCTAATGGACTAAATGGATTAGTTAAATTATTTAATTCAGTAGATGTATCTTCAAATCCTGTAATTTGTGAACTGGCTTTAAGCTGATCAATAGCATCACCTTGAGCACCTGTGTATGTTGGCGATCTTGCCAAAAGCATATAAAAATGAAATTGCTCAAGAGTGTCCCCTATTGTTTCCATATGTCCGTCAACTGATGATTTTGAAATTTCAGGAAGTGAGAAAAAAAACGAATAATGAATATCTAAAGCGATTGTCTGGTCACCAAAAGAATTAATATAAACTTTGTCAATATAGGGAATTGGATAATATTCTCCAAAATTTTGATCAATGTTTCCTTCTAAAATTAATCTTGACATATTTCTGGCTCCTGTGCATCTGGTCCATATATATCGGGAGTGGCCGTAATTTCTCGACTACCATCGCCATAAATATCATAGTTTATATCATCGTCTTCCATGTGTCCGCAATCATGGTCAAGATCTATATAATACGATTCTTTATTAAAGTAAGTTGCGCCGCGGCAGGCAGTTTCCTTATCAATTTGTTTATCCATTAAAATATCAAAATAGTAATCTACGGATTGCGTTGATAGGTCACTTAAATCTGTTGCCGCTTCTTGTTTCTTGCTTGAAACCATTAATCCGTCGACAATTTGCGGCTGTTTTTTGGTAAAATATTTTCTTTTTAGATAACTAAAAACAACTTTTTTGTTTTCTTTGGACTCGTGCTCTGCAAATTCAAATATTTCCACATCAAAGTTTTCTGTTAATAGCTGGGTGTTGACTTCGTCAATATATAATACTGGATCACCTCGGTCTAAATATATAACCTTATTATCAGTAAATGCTTGTGTGGATAACATATGGTCTAGCGGATCAGATGAATTAAAAGATTTGTCGGCATAATCTTCCGCGTCCATTGTTCTGAGAAAATAGCTAGAACTTAGATTAATCTGTGGTATTCTTGTTTTGTTTTCCGTATCCATGAAATGGGAGGAGCTTATTTGCCCTTTTAAGGCAACGACTTTCCACGAAGGTGCTACGCGACTTTCACCTAATAAAAACGCATCACCTAATAGCTGATCAAACCTATAAAATTCAGATGTTTGTATTTCATCTCTAGGCTTGACATCTCCAGGCATAAATTCCATTTCATCTATCTCATCGTTTAAATCGTAATCTTCTAAATCTTGAAATAATATTAAACTTTCAAGATATTGAGTGTCCTCTTTGATTCTTTTTTGGGCGGCGCTTTGAGTTTCATCTATACCAGCATAAGCGGCATCATAAACGATATTATCATCTAAAAAACCATAATAAACAGGCTTAAACTTTCCAGCACCAAGCAAATATTTTCCATGAGAAGTGAGTTTTAGTTCTATAACTTCTTCTTTTTTATTTAATAATCTAGACATTTATATTAATTAGAACTCCTATCATTTATTACCGCCTTGTCCACCTTCATTATCTTTTGGTGGCCCAAAACCAAAACCTTGGACTGGTTGGAAAGAAACCCCTGTTGGTGACGGCAACGTATCATCGGCAAAATCACTTATCATATCAAGTTGTGTTAAAGCTATGTTTGTAGCTTGTTGTTGTAATATTGGTACCGCAACCTGCTGAGCAATAAAATCTGGATCTGGCAGTTCATTGTTATCAGGCTCGGTCGATGCATTTTGTTTCGCATCAATCTTTTCAGCTATGATGTTTCCTGTTTTTACAATCTTATCATCGTACATGACTTCAATGTCAACTTTAATTCCTTCAACAATCGAAACATAATCATATGGCCAGTTATACTGCAATTCATATGTGTTGTCCTTAACAACACCGTTTCCATTGCTGTCGTCTTCAATATTTTCGGAAAAATCAATATTATATTGTAAACTTTGCCTAGATATATCTTCTAATTCTTTAGCTGCTCGGCTTTTTGCGCCACCAATTTGTGAAGCTACGTGGCTAAAATAATCACCGGTAGCCTTTTGTTTAACTTTAAAAATCATCCATTGAACGTCTTTTTGCATAAGATCTTCAGCATTTAATAATTCAGTATCATTTAGTTCATGTGCTATCGACGATTCCTCAAATGACAGTTTTTGATAATTGCGAGGCGCCAAATTTTGCCAAATATAAGATAAATCGTCTTTATCTAATTTATATTCAAATTCCATCATGTACATCGCTATTGGCGGTACTTCTGGATTTCTTAAGAAATCAAATTGTGGCGGCAATATATACTTTTTCATTTTTCTTACCAATTTTCTAATTGATTGCCCAGCGACATCCAAAGATTGTCCCGCTTTGGTTTTTGAATTCGATGCTAAAGCGGCCGCTACTCTAAATGGTTCGAGTCCGAAGAATTCTTTTTGTGTTCTGTTTTGCAAAGTGTCCGTGGTGGTGGCGTTACCTGCAATTGTGTTTCTGTAAGGAATTGCAACTATCGCTTCTCGCAATATTTTTCGTCTAGCAATTTCTCCAAGCCGTTTTGGAGTTTTATCAAATTTAAACACATCTGCCAAAGAACGCATATTAGTATGGAGCGATTCTCCAACTGTAGCCATTTCGCCGCCGTTGTACACGGACGCAGTATTGCGCACCGAATAATGATACTTCAGCCAGTTCTTGGGTATGTCGCTCATTTCTAAGAAAACTCCACGCTGTTTGTTAGGTTCAATAATTCCAAACTGATGCCACATCCCATGAGGTACAGAGGAACTACCAAATAATGGCATTGTTGCTGATACACCTGAAACCGTTCCCGATGTTGCAAAGTTAAGCATCGGTGTTTCCCACTTAGGCTTAATGACCCATCTTGTAGCATTTGTTTGATTACGCTGAGCAGTTGGGTTACCAAATTGATCGGTCTGTAGAAATGTTTCTTTTTCGATTCCAAAAACGTTAATGCTGGCCGAAAGTTGCATTGCATGCGCGTTGACATTTCGACCATCATAAATACACTGCTTCATATAAGAACTACTAATATAAGCGGTTGTGTCTGCGTTAGTAGCTAAAGCGGTACCGCCGGTAAGAACCATAACAGGTCCCGGGTCAACGCGCCAGCATTGGTGTTCAATTTCTGATAATACTTCTTCTAATGTGTACTGTGTTTTGTTAGGTCTGAAGATGAGATCCATCCAAGATTCACCGTGGTAGTAAGGAGGTGTATACGACCAGTTATAACCGTCGAGAGAGTCTTTAGTGCCGTATGCAGAAGCGGAAGCAGCAGAGTGTGGTTCAGTTAAAATTCTACCAGATATTGGCGGTCCAAATGCGGTAGGACGACTGTACATAGTGAACGTTTCTCTGGTAACATCTGCCGACTCAGCCGTTCGATCAGGAATTGAACCTGTTATTTTTGCAGCGTAATATGGATTTATAGGATCTTGTGGCAATTCATAGGTTGTTCCCGACACGAATACATTCTTTGTAGCGTCAAAGTAGCGACCACCAAGAGCCGAATATGCACTATTAGGATATGTAGAACCCCATGCATCACGATCGAAGTTGTAATAACGTCTGACTTTTCCCTCGTTAGAAGTGAGACCGGCTTCACCAGTGATCGAGGCAGTAAGGGTTGGGCGCTCACCGAAGTTACCTATTGATCTTTTAAGTCGCACTCTGCATCCGTAAATACTACCTGATTTAAATGTTACTTTGTTTTCAACAATTTTGCCGGATTTCAATTCAGTATAATCTTGCCCTTTCAAGAAGAAGTTTGCTGTTTCTCCAAAAAAGTTTCTAGCCATCAAAGTATAGAAGCCATCGTTGTCGTTGGTAACTAAGGATGCACTAAAGTCAACTGACGCGGATGGATGTGGCTCCATGTCAATAAAATCTTCGCCAATTAAGCTCACTTCTGGCGCTAAAATAGTCTCGAATGGTAATCTAGTATCAAAAAAGGTGGTGCCGGCTTCCCAAGGAGCGGAACCAGTAGCGATGTCATTGTCTACGGGGTGATTATCACCAAGGGCAGCGGTAGCATGAATCATCCATGTGTGCAGATTTGTTGGGTCTGAGTAAACTGACTCGACGCCGCTGGTGAGATGGGCATAGTTCTTAGAACTACCTTTCTCAATTGAACTAAAGACTGCCGGCCAGTCGACTGCCATTCCAGATTTAACAGAATTGTATAAGATACCGGGCATAAAAAGAGGTTGATAAATTGGACGAGAAGCGCCGGCGGGAAAAAGGCCGGCTGGTGTCCAATCAGTTCCATCGCTCAGTCCTGCGAAACGTTTTACCTGAATCGAGCTGTTGTAAGAGCTACTAAATTGTCTCACTAAGTCAATCGTTCTTTGAACAGGATAGAAGCCTTTGTACGGATTAAATTTCTTAACAGCTTTAACTGATATTTTAATTTCTTTGGCGGTTAAGTTAGTTTTTAATCCTTGTTGTCTAAAATGTTCTAATTTTGATGAGTTCATATATTCATCATAAAACGTGCCTGTGACACTAGTAATCCCGGTACCCGGAATCTCAAAAGTGTCAAATTTACCATTGTCAAAAATATCAACTTTAGCATAGTCTTCAAGATGCTCGCTAATTCTAAATTCTGGTACAATCACATAATCTTTTGCAAGCATCATAATATCTTGTCTGAATTCTTCATAGCTGTCATACCAAGGTTTAGATGGCTTAGAAATAAATTTAAATTTATCGCGGGTAGCTCTCCTTATAACCCCTGCTTGGGAGCCGGCTTCCCACTCTGCTTCTCCTGCATTGATGAAAACACTTTGTGTCAAAACATGTGCCCAGTTTCTCTGAACAGGGGACAACCCGAACGTACCAGTGTGTTCAATTTCCATACCTGTCGGATTAGCTACAGATAAAAATGGACCCAACATGTGTTTTCTAGCGTATACCCCGCCACAACTTATAAATGTAAACTGCCCATCATATTTCGAGCCGCGGCCGCCATGGGCTGCATCGTGGGCAAAGTGAGCGTGACTATAATTGTTTTGAAGCTCACCAGCAGAATTTGATACTGCAATTTGAACTGGATTTGACATATCGGTTGTTCCGCCAAACGGTCCTGCACGAAGGTAGTTTCTGTTAACGGAGGCGCCCTTGAAAGGTGATGGTCTTTGTGAGGCAGTATATGTTCCCACCACAGTGTTAGCACCAACAATCGATCCGGTACGAGTCAGGAAATTAGCTTGAGCATCAAGTGGCCATGAACTTTGCGAGCAGTATGTCATTTGTGCGCTAACAAAATAAGTCGGGGCTGCAGCTCGACCTATAGATGGTTCACTCTTGTTTCCTAAATCATTTCTAAGGTTTCTGACATCACGCCAAAATTGCTGGTCGTACCCAATTCGTGTGCGCGAATGGCTAACGAATTCGTTTCTTACTGATGGGAATACATTCTCAGAATAAACCATCCAGTTTAACCCATAGTCCGGGTGCTTATTAAGTAATATAAGCATATGGTCAAGTCCTGTGACTATGTCGTTAGGGTCAACTTTAGACATCTCATTTAAACCGACATCTTGGAACATTATTTTTTCATTCATGTCAGAGATCTTAAGAGTTATTGATTTATTAGCACCGTCAGGGTTAGCACTATTGCCTAACTCTGTCGACGGATCATATGGGGTATAATTAATTAATGTTGGGCGGGCGCGTTTAGAGACTGGCTGTAGGGAATATTTCTCTAACTGTCTTTTTGATGGATTATAAACACTAATCGTGCTGGAGGACCTTTCGCTTCTTAGAATAGGGTGATTTCTGTTTCTTTGAGCCATGGCATGTGTTCCATAGCCATATGGTCCATTCCTTTTGAGCATAAGCGTGTTAAAAAGATAACCCGGTAATTGACCCTCAAAGGAGTATGCGGTGCCCGGGTAAGATGCGGAAGGTACACCGGGGATAGTCGGCCAGAACCCGCCGAAGAAGCCGGCGGGTGTATTGAAGAAGCGTACGTTCCTGTATTGATCTCCAGGATCAGTAGAGCCGATCCAATGAGTTAGCGGTGTGCCAACGCCGCGAGTGGCGTCACTGGCGGCCGGCCAACCTAGGACATTTAACATACTTGAACTAGCTTGAATTGGCTCGTATATTATGGTATTTAAGCCAGCAAAATCTTGGCCCTTCCATGTGGCATTTTGCGACGAGTTCCAGTTTTTGGGGGCGCCTAGTGCGTTGAAGTGAGACGAATCGCCGCTATTGTACCCAAACTCTGATGTACTCAACATAGTCATCCAAGTTTCATAGTTGGAGCCTGATTTATACATTCCCTGTGCTGGTCCGAATACTGGCATGTATCCTGAATATCGAACGTTTCGTGGGTTCGGGTCTTCAATTGCCGCTGTGAAGAAGGAGTATTGACGATCAGACCTAGGAATTGGATGTTGCACGAAATAGTTATCGTTTTTAGTATCCCCGGAATATATAATGTCAACAGAAGCTGATTGTCCAACAAAAATTGGCACACAGCCGGTCAACGGTATGGGATAAGTACCACCAGAAGAAGAACCAGCAATCTTAAGACCATTGTTGGTAGCTTCGGTGCTAACACATATGGGGAAAAGGTGGTGCTCAGCCCGGGCCGAGTTCCATATAACATTCGAGGAAGAATTAAACACCATTGTGTTCGAAGTATTTACTGCATCATTATCATTGACAGTTGGCGACTTTTCTCCCACTTTGTACCACGCGAACAAATGTGATGAACTGTTTGCGTATGTTGTTGACGATGTAACATCGCAAGGGATTCCACCATTATATAATTCAGAAACTTCAGAAGAACTTAATGCAACAGTCCAGACCGTCAATTGGTCTATTGCTCCCGATGTTCCAAATTGTGCTAACCCAGAAGATGCTTTAGCTGGGTTGCGCCCTATCGCAAAACTACCAGTACCATCTCTTTGAACACCACCCAAAATACTAGTTGTGCCCGTATCCGGCTTCGCGTCCCAGTAGTTATAGGGAGTGGTAGATTCAGTAACTGTTTGTGATACACCATTAATATATACTGATGGGAATGATGGTCCCGGAAGAGCCGAAGAAACAGGGACAGAAACTGCAAGATGTACCCAACTCCCGCTATTCATCAGCTTTGCTTGCTCAGAACAATTGCTAGCATTTGTACTAATATTATACTCTGATCGTCGAGAGCTGCCACCATAACCTGTTATACTTGTTCGAGTAGCTAATTCGATTGCTATACTAGCAGAAGTTTTTGAAATTTCGACAAAAGGCTCAGATGATGATGCGCATTTTCCAACACCAAAAAAGTATGCATTACCGTTATTGGCACGGGAAGTGCTAGGATCAAGCCTCACCCAACCACTGTAAGTAAATCCTGCTGTTCTTGATGCACTTAAAAAAGTTGGAGCTGAAGCAGTTTCAGCGTTTATTAGCATTGAACCATAAGTTTCAGGTTCTAAAAAGTAAAGTGAATTTTCATTTTGTTCTTGAGGTCCCTCGTATACATCATATACTTGTGGTGTTTCTTCTTGAATTCGTGCTTGGACGCGGCTATTTCTGTGAACCTTATGGAAGCTTGGCAACTCATCGTCGTATCCAGGTCCGCGTTCTTCCTCGTATATCGATGCATTATATACTGCGGCTACATCTTCGTCGGTTAATACAGTATTCCAAATAGCAACATCCGCAAGATTTCCATCCCAGGTGCGGTCAAAAGCGCCGCTATTAGATCTATTACCAATAATACAATCTTGGCTAACAATTCCGTAATATGTGCCGCCTTTAGTTCCAGCTGTTAGTGTTGCTGCTGTTGGGGATCCATTAATATAAAATTGGGGATCAGCATCTGCGTCGGTAGCATCGTAGCTGATTGCAAGGTGCACCCACTTGTTTAATCCAATATCAGTGCCGGTGGAGGACCATTGAACTTCGGCTGTAGTTGCGCCGATTGTTCTTTTGACAATAAGTCTGATTTCATCTAACAAATTAGTGTATAATCCGATATCAGAGCTTCCAAAATCAATAATTCTTCCAAAATTATTTTCACCATCACCCACTTTGTAAATCCATGCTGCAATAGTAAACTTTTCAGTCGAACCATTCACTGTATCATTCCCAATAATAGCGTCCCATGTAGCAGCAGTTCCTATGTCTATGCCAGTATCTACAGAGCTACCACCGCCGTCAAAATTAGCAGACCCAGTTTGAATAAAGTCTGATGGCCCGAGTGTAGACGAAAAAGTTGGTCTGGCGCCATCACCATGTGGAAAAGTCCCATCGCGGCTGTTGCCGCTTGAGTCGAGTGCGTTACCAGAGACAGCGGTTGTAAAGATATTATTATCTAATCGCCACCAGCCCATTAACTTGTCGCCATTGCGATATATCATCTTATCACCATAGCCTATAAACGATTCGTTCAAATTATAACGTTTTCTGTCTTCATCGAATGGGAAAAATAGACTATCCCTTCCAAATCTTGCAGAATGACGTGTCAAGTGTGGAATAAGCCCATAGTCTAAGCCATGAATGTCTGATACTTGGATATCGGTCGTGTCGCCATTAACTACTTTGTTACTAATTGTTGTAGATGGCGCTTGATTTGGTGTACGAACAGTAAGATTTCGGTAAGGTACGGCGTTATATACTGAGAATTCTGTCGACCTAAAGTCTTGGTAGCCTCGCGACATTACTTCTATGCCGCCGCGGTGTGAGAATCTTTGTATAATTACAGATTTATTTTTAGCGCCAGTGAGATATGAAGTAGAATACTCGCCGACACCGCTATGCCCGCTTGAAGTTCTGTTGATATCTCTTAAAGTTCTTATAGAAGTGGCTTTATTTGAGTTTGAGCCGTCTTTAAACACAGCTTCAGGGAATGCAGGCTGTTCATCTCGAAAGCCTATTGGGTTGGAAGCAGCACCCACAGTTTGAATGATTTCATATGTGTGATTATAGTTACCCAAAATTGTTGGCGATTTTCCTGCGGCTCCAGTGGTGTGTTTGATATTTGTAATATTGACTGGACGCTTTGCAACAAATCCTCTGTACCACGGAGCTTTTTGGGATGCTGTTGCTGGATAAGGCGGCATGCCTGTTTCATAACCAGCGTTTGGTTGTGGATAATCTGGTCCAACCATTCCAATAGCGCCGGACGCATTTCCAACGTTTCCGCACTCATCACCTGTGGGATACCCTAAATAAATCTTCCAAGCTTCTGGTCGATTCTTTTCATTGTCCGAACCAATATTGATGGGTACATGTCGGGATTGATGTCCACCAACTGTATGTTCAGTGAAGATTGTTTGCATGGGTTTTTCCATGTCATCCCCGTATACGTCATGATGCAAGTTTGTAATCTGGATATTGCCCGTAACTCTTTCAACAACTTCTCGGTTATAGCCAGTCGTGACAGATGAGCTAACAATGTTGAATGGGAAAGCAGCAATTGATTTCATAGACTCATAGCCATGGCCGGTACCATCACGACCGTGACGCACACGAACATTTAACATTACTTTCTCGCTAGGTCTATTTCTGTACAATTGATCATTAGGATGAGGCTCGGGACCGTATACTAATCCTCTTTTGTATCTTGTTTCCCTAATGAGATCTTTGAGCGTTCCATCAGTATCTAAAAATTGTGCGAATAAAACATTTTCTGGCACAAAATTGCCGTCATCTTGAAAAATACGTCCTGCAGGGCGAAGTGCGTTATAGACATACCCCATTTTTCTAGCAGTTCTAAAGTTAACACCACCCTTAATACTTTTAAGGGGTGCATAAGTTGTCAGATAGTCAGACTCAACAATCGCATCAAATTTATATGGCAACGAAAGTTTGCGCTTAACATATGGCGTCCACTCGTAAGAACCTTGAGTTAAAGTTCCCCTAACTTCTTTCTTTTGATTATTATCATTAGCGATTGTTTCACGATAAATATCGCGCTGGGCATCTAAATCAGTATTGCCGGCGCCGATTGTTGGATTACCATTACGTTCCGCTCTGTCTCGCCACCAATCCGGATTGTCGGTAGCTTGCTCAGAAATTGGATGGTGGTTCTTAGACCATTGATAAAGCCTTTCTCTGATTCCGAGCATCGGAGTTTCAGGGTCAGTCGATTGAAATTCTAATGTTGGAAACAATGTTCGATACTTGTTTCTTTCAAGTACGTGGCTTTCGACAACATTCATCAAATTATCTGTAAACTTACTTGCGGCCGGAACCATCTGTCCTACGATACTAGATATCGCACTATCAAACCATTTGTAATATTCAATATATTTTTCAACTTCTTTAACGCTGTTAACTCTTTTGAAGAAAAGTCTACGTAAATGTTCCATAGCCTTGTATCTTTCTCGATACCTGTTGACTGGCTCGCCAATTAAGTTGTGAAAATCAATGGCGCCAGCAAAAAATGTCAACATTTCTTCGCTAATGGCGTCATACATGCTTTTTTCTAAAGTGTTATAGAAATTTGGAATCGTGCTAGAAAAACCATAAACTTCATCATCGTTACTGAGGATGTTGATCATATCAGAGGATACAGCTTGCTCTGGGTCAATAAACTTAAATGTGTTTATTTGCTGTGAAGATTTTATAGAAGTGGAGTTAGCGGTAAAGCCGTAACCAAACCCTTTATGTAAGAAACCGCTAATACCGCCTAACCAACCGTTACTGGCTGCATCTGCAGCAGACCCAGAACTCATATCTTGTGTCAAAAAATTGCCACTTCCGTCAGATGATGTCAAGTCACTGAAGTTCCAGTGTAGTGCTAAGGTTTCTCTGTTTAAAAGCTCGTGTGGAACATTTTTGGGTGCATAAGGGGCTATATTTCTAAACGAACCTGAAATACCTCTATTTTCAAAATCTAAAGCATGTTGTTTTAACGAATCACTGTCAAGATACTTGGCCCAATATTTAACATCAGATATTAATACATCACTCTTGTAGTTTACCGTACCGGTCATGTTGGTGCGGTTAGCGCCGGCATAAACTCTTTTAGCAGAATTTAAGAAACGAGTACCAACAGCCTTAGACACAGAAGCCGTTAAAACAAAATTGTCCATAACAGTACCAAGATTGGCATTAATACCTTCAAATATTAAATCATACGTAAAGTTTGTTGTATTACCGGTAACAAATGTTGCTAAGGGATATGTGCTTGGCTTAAGTCTAACAGATATATTCCAATCTGTATTGTTATAAACATCAAAAAATGTGCTGCTAGTTATTTCGTAGGTCGGTAACAGTGAAGATGTGACTGAGAAATAAACGCTGGTTGGGCTATCTTTTAATCTATTTGCATATACCTGAAAATCAGCACCGCCATTATCAAATATCCACATAGGGTCATCTGGTTTATCGACACTGGCAGAATAAATACCAAAAATAGAACTTCGAAGTAAACTGTCTCTAGTAATTTTATCTACGGATGCAAAGAATCTTGGGAATCGAACATTTGCTTCGGCAGTAAATCCGTAACCATCCTCGTAGCCAGCTCCACTACCAAGTGTAGTTGTGCCAGCAGAACCAGAGATATAGCCTCTAGAATTAGCTGTATCGTCTGGGTCTTGCCTAAGATAACATACAGCATTAACGTTGCTTGAGGTGTTCAGCAGCATCATGTTTTTGTTTTTTAAGATTTGCAGTGATTGAGTTTCAAGCTCAAATACATTGTTATCAGTATAAGTTTTGAATTTAATTATTGAATCATCAAGATAAAAACACCTAAGAACATTTTTAATAGCTCTTTCTGTTCCCTTACTTTTATAAATATCAGATAAATTGTTGTATAAGTTTTGATATATTAAGTTTTTTGTTTTTGAAAGGTCGCTACCAAATTCAAAGTCTTTAGTCATATTTAAAAAACTATTTAAAACATCTGATTCGACAAAAAGATTAGGAGTGTTTAACCCTAACGATTCCGGCAAATGTTGTGCGAAAGATATAGGACTGAATGAGGCACTAGTATTTTGTTCTGCCTTGAGCGTAGGTAGAGAGGTTATTAATGCATAAGCTTTATCAAAATATGTTCCAAGTATATGTGATATTATTTGAGGATTGTCGTTGCCGATTCGGTCGTGGTCTTCCATAATCCAACTTGGCATGTAACTATAAAAATTAGTATTGTTGTTGAAATCATGAAATGAGCCACTATTATCTAAACCATTTTTTAATTCTGTAACTTTTGGGTGAGCAACATAGATAATTGGGTCTTTGTATTCGACAGTACTCGCGGATGATTCTAAAATAGCCGAACTAATTGTTCTTGATGCTGTGCCGGTCCAAACACCATTTGACAAACGGCCTGAATAGTCTAAAACATTTTTGTCTATTGATGAGGCACCAGTTGTTCCTTCGTTAAATTTATAGTAAACGCCCAGAGTAGTGTTGGAGATATCTGAGTTGGTTCCCCCTCGAACTTGTTTAAACCAGTTTTGTCCTATATCTGCTGAACTTCTTGCTTCTTTCCAAAATCTAAACTCATCTACTGAACCAGTTAAGAGGTGGGTATTTGCAGCGCGGGTCGATGCTGCAGCATCAGACCTAAAAGGTGCCGTCAAGAAAGAGCCAATTCGAGCTAACATATCTTTTGATGGCAACTCTCCTATCGACTTATTTGAATTAATTACAGTATGGTTTTCATAGCCATTAACATATAATTTTGTTACAAAATCAGAACCTGAATTATGGAAAACAAACGCGTAATGTTTCCAATCGTCTAATGTTGTTGATGTCAAGTTTTGTCCGATTGATTGCTGAAACAGTGTGCCAGATCCTGGCATTCCAGAAGTCATTGTGCCAGATTGCACAGTAAACAGGAATGGCGAGGCGCTTGAAGCACTTAATATTTCAATTGTCATACGCCCCATGTCAACAGAACCGGACGCATTGTTGTTCCACATATCGAATACAACAGAGTTAGCATCAGCAGTTAAATCTTTACTCTTAAGCCAAAACTCTAAAGTCACGCCACTGTCAAAATTTGTTCGAAGATTTGATTGTCTAGAACCTGTGCCATAATTTGATGGTAAGCCATCGGAACGATAAATTTGTTCATCGTATACGTTTGCGTATGCTCTCTTAGAACTATCTTCGTCTTTGAATAAGCCGGCTGTTGTGCTGCTTGATATAGTATTCGGACCCCCGCGGAAATCTATATAAGATGCAGAATTAAAATTTGCATATCCGTTTGTTCTTGGCCACAAAGAATCAAATATGTATCTTTCGACTCCCAAAGATTTGTTATAAAATTCATTTTGTTCCGCTTCTGAGCCATCATAAGGATAATAATCTAAAATTCGTCCGACGGCGCCGCTATAATAAAGACGTGCAGAACCATATCTAGCAAAATTAGCCGCCTGGGAGTAATCTATTTGTGGGTTGAACTCTTGTTGTCTTTTATAGATTTCAGATGCATTTTTTGCAGACTCTACCGCCTTGAAAAGATTTTTTTCATTGGTATCGGATAAGTAATTTGTATTTTCATCAGTTTGGCCAAATAATTTTTTAATACTCATAACTCTCTACTCTAAACTTAAACGTTTGATCTTGTTCAACCCAATCTAGCAGCGATGAGTCATAAAACGCTAATCTTATAGCGTACTCATAGCCGGCTTCTAACAATGACATGTCGAGATCAAAATAATTACCAGATATGTCATGGGAAAGAACAGTATGCATATCACTGCCGGTACCGTGAGGAATAGCATCGTAAGCATCGATGACACGGTAGACTCTGTAGGATGCACTCTCAATCGTTTTAGTTTCAATATTTGTGTTTGCTTTGGTGTAAATGGTGGGAGACCAATTTTTCTCGCGTGTGTACAAATTAAACCTAGCGTTTTCTTTGTTGCGATATTTGTCTTTAAGATTTGTAATATTTAGATAATAAGTTGGTCTAGTCGAAATTCTTTCGCCTTCGATAGTTTCAGGCTTGAATGAGCCAGTAAAATATCTCGTACTTCCACTGTACCATACATCAAACATATCAGTAATTTTGTTTCTGGCGGTACCAGTGATAGCAAGACTGCAGCTGTAGATACCAGTTGAAACCTGGCCGGCTGTGGCGTATAATGCTGAGTCCGCGGTCACAAATGTATTATCTTGAACAAGGGTCAGAGCACTGCCCGAGGGGGCTGTGTTGTCTATAGAGCCAGAATGAAGGCGAACTTTCAGTAACCCAGTACCCACAGACGGTATATTCTGAAGTTTTCCGCGCACATAGTTATAGAAATACAAGGTATTTAAGTTTTGATCACCCGTAGCTAAAGAGCTACTATAATAAAAATTACCTCTATCATCTTTCGTCGACGAATTCCAGCGTGCTTCTATGGCTGGTTGCTTGAAAAAGTATTGTGTTCCGCGAGCGAAAAATCTTTTTGTATAATAAGAAGTTGCGGCGCCAGTTAAATTGTATGAAGATGAGCCTTCTTGAGAAGCCGATAAAGCAATTCCAAAACCGTGGTTTGAATATGTGCCAGCCAACCACTCTTCCATAAGAATGGTAACATCAATTTCTAAATCTTCTAATCCGCTTTCAAAAACTTGATTATAATTTGAGGCTGTCAAATAATCACCCCCAGCAGTTGTCCAATTAGAGATTGTGCCGTTGTCGTTACGCTGTCTTTGAATCCAATTTGAACCTGTGTTACCAACTGTGTAGTCTTGATAAGTAACCGTGTCCAAGCCGCTACCCTCTTGCCACGATTGTGAAACAGGGCTTACTGTAAGTGTAAAATTGCTAGGAACCGTATTGCTAGTTTCAGCATTGTAGAGTTTCAAGTAGAAGCTAACACTGCCACTTGAAGGTATGGTACCAGCGGTTCTATCAGATGCGATAGAGGTTACTGGAAATTTGATTAAGGCGCGGGACAACTCAATTTGTTTATCATCGACAGATGCAGAATAGGCTCTTTCATAAATCGAATAAATTTCAATTATATCAGCTTGTCCCATATTCGAGCCTGTGGCTCTGGTTGTCAAATCACTTAACCAAGCATTGGTAATTGTGTTATCAACCAAAGCTGTATATTTTTTTATGGCCATTATTTAACTTTTCCTACAATGTCAACTTCTGGAAATTTTATTTCAACGATAGCATTTTTTGGAATCATTACACTGTCACCATCCGGCGAGGTATTTTCATTAATGTCTATTTCTGCTTCACTATAGCCAACACCAGTTTTTGGTACCACTTTCACACTTAATACATCTAAAACATCCGGTACGTCTTTTAATGCTGAGTAAATATCACTAACAGAAAACATCTGTCCGATATAGTAATTTTGTGAAAAATGTCTTGTCAGTGCGTTCATGGCAGAATCCAATGTGACGAATTTATTTGTTCCCGGTTTAGATTTAATCATAAAATTTATACCAAAGTTTAGTATGTAAGGATCAAGAATATCGACAGTATCACTAATCATTCTATAATGATTTAGCCAAGTTTTTAAATTATTTTTTATTGTATCGTTAGTTAATATTAGTTTTCCGAATTTATCTTCAGAAATAACATACATATTGATGTTTCTTTTTTGAGAATTTGCATCACGCTGGGCTGAAACTCTTTTTATAGATCCAAATTTTAAAGGCATTCTATAACACAAACTCTCATAGTCTGTTTGCGTGACAGCTCGGTTTTGCGTCGGGAATGTATCATAAATTCTTTGTTTTACTTCATCAGAACTGGGGTATGAGACATCTCCTACAATCGGCTTTTCGTTAGAAATTTCAAGAGAATTGTTAACTGTTTGTACGGTTGCGTTAACAAGACCCGATCTGTCTTTATAATCGAATAAAGCTAATCCAACATTATTTAACTGGCCAGAAGAAAGATTAGCGTTTAAGGGATTGCTTGTTCTATAAACTATAGTCAGTGTTGTGTTAGCTGGGGATATACCATAATTTTGGTTAGATGGTAACCTTGTTGGATCAAAAGTGGTGTCAGTAATATAATCTTTACCAAAAACGTCAAGAGCCACACTCTGTGGTTCTACCAAAACATTAGTTTCGCTTTCATTTCCACTACCAAATTGAAGTGAAACGCCATCTCTGTCATACTCTGTAACAAATTTTCTTGCAACAATCATTGGCTGTAACACAGATGGAACGTTATCGTCCTTGAAATTTTTATTTGCTATTTCTTTAAAAATTATGTCTTGTGCTAAATAATCAACTTCAAAGTATTCATTGCCTTGAGAGTCGATGACAGAAACAATTTCAGAAATATTTTCACTTCTCAATGTTACCTTTCTAAATCGCTCATACGGACCTACGCTAATTTGCTCTTGCTCAAAAAGCCCAGATACAACATTTCCGAAAGCTCGAATCGCATAGAATGTTGGCGCGCCGGTTGAATCATCGGTCCTAGCAACTACTGTTCTGTTTTTAGGATTTGCAAAATCTATATTTTCAGTTAATAAAAAGTTGACACCCGTGTCACTTGTAAAGCGAGCACCCCTTCTTAAAATTGGTAAATAATTTCTGTCCGGTCCCAATGTTACTGTTGACGATGGCACTAATATATAAAGCGTCACTTGTCCGTATGTTGATGCTCTTCCTTGCGATTTGTATCCTAGAATGCGACCGTGTCTGATTATATTATCATATTGATACGCAGTATCAAGAAAAGACTCATTTACATTATAATCTAAATAAAATGATAATTGATCACCTACATATGCAACTGCATCTAACATTAGAGAGCCGAAAGAAGCTTCACTAAAATCTTGAAAATTATCAGGATAAAATCTCTCTGCAACTTCTAATAGATCATTACGAATTGAAACATACTCTCTATTCGTATAATTTATTGGTATTCTTTTTTTCTGATCATCGGGCATCTAAAAATTCATTCCTTTTGTTAATTAAATAGTAAATTCTAGCAAATCTGAATCCGCTATTGCGGGTATTGCATAAGAAATACTTATGGCTAGTAAATTCTCTTCAACACCAGAACCGCCAAAATTGACTTCTGTTATTAAAATATTTGGCATGTATATAGCAGCCTGCTCTCTGATTCTTGTATCTATTTGTTGATATGTGCCATGACCAAAATTTTCAAAAAGAAATTGACGGATGCCAACACCAAACTCTGGATCCATGACTCTTTCGCCCGGATCGGTTAGTACAAGCATTTTAAAATTTTGTTTAAGAACGTCTTTGACAGTTTTCAACATTCCAAACCCGTCAGCCGAATCGTTGACTAAAGGAAGGGCTACACCAAAAGAAGACATATTTTATACCTCTTAATAAATACTCAACAATATCATTTTTTGCACATGTTTCCATTCTTATCGAAAGGATTAGATCGCAATAAACGTTTCTTAAACCAAGGGAAGTGCCTTTCTCCGGGCGAAAACTTAAATGCTTCCGCCATGGCAGCAATTGCACTTTGTCCAACCCGTCCCTCATCACCGGCATTAAATTCTCTTTGATTATAATAATTTTTAAATAATTTTTTCAATCTTGGTTTTGATTTAGATAAGTTTCTACGATCCCATTTGTCATAATGCAATCCAAAAAATCCATTTCCTTTAAACATACCGGGCCAACGCTCTTCTGCGTCAGCCCATGGTCCATCGGTACCACCGCCGGGACTTAGAGTAACTGAACCATCATCTTCGCTGACTGTCGCATACATTCCGGGCTTTTGATCTACTTCATCCACTCCCTTCATTTCTACTGTATTCTGTCCGATAGAAGGAACAAACCCCATATCATTGTAAATTGCTAAAGTAGAAAGAATCTTTTTAACCGGGAAGATATAGGACATAATCATTTGATACCTCTCTTCGTCGATAAGGTTGTTGATTAAACAAAGCAACAATTTACTATCTGGCTGCAGTGGTTGAAATTCACCGATCGGAAGATCCAAAGCATCAACTTCAGTTTCAATTAATGTATACTTCTGTCCGCTAGCAGTTATTGAAAATCTAATCCCATATCTAACACCAAGTTCACCATCTAACCCAATCGGCTGGTCATTTACTGGGTCTCTCACAACAGTCATAGTCCCGGGATAAACATCAGATATGTTCAAACTAGCTTCGTTGTTTGTTACAATACCTACAGCTTCTTCAGGAGTGTAATAAGAGCCATCTACTTTGATATAAGTTTCCACTACAAACGGCGTATCATTGTTACCCACAGTATCTCCGATCGGCCCGATAGAACCAATAGGGACGACTAATTTATTCGCAAAAGGTCTGAGAGTCATGTGATCATCAGATGAATGCTCTTCGCCGGCCATATAAATTGGATCGCCGGTTTCCTCATCTTGGTGTACATGGTAATAACCCCTGTAAGGCTCTGCAGTATCTACATTTGATAACTCATCACCATTAGTATACAAATTATCGCCCTCAGTTGGTAGTCCAACAACCTCTTCTATTATTTCTTTATGTAGGTCTAGACTCGTATTTACTGATAAATCTTGTAGAATAAAATAGTTTAGATTTTTAATCATGTTATCTGGTTTAACCATCCCTACACTTTCAAGATTTCTAATGAAAACCGAAGCCATATAATCCATTTCTTCAATAACAAACTCTTTAAGAACTAATTTAGCTAAATCTTCTGTTTCCTTAATAGCCTCTAGGTTCTTTTCATAACGATAATTTTTTAATGTCTTAAAAGGTCCAGTTTCGTTTGTCTTTTTGGCTGTTTTGAGCTGTGGTTTACGATAAGGAAATGTGTACTTCTTCTCAAACTCTTCAAGCTGTTCTAACGCACGGACAACATCCGGTGGCGGGTCTATGTCGCCATCAGACACTTTTCTAGCATATGATTGAACTGACTGCTCTAAGAATGCATACCAAAATTCATCGTCCTTAAAAGGATTAAATGCTTCTGCAAAACCGCTGGGTTGCGCATCTTTAAGTTCTTCTTCCATAACTTCAACAACATAGGCAGCATAAATAGAACTAAAGTTGTTCCTGAAATCTGGTTGGATTGCTGTAAAAGTTGCTAAAGATTTAAGAAAATGTTGGCTAGCGAAAATTCGGCAAGCTGCGTGGATTAAACCTTCAATACCCGCTTTCGAATTGCGCTCTAATATTCTGTTATATGGTTTTTCTTTAACACAATCGGGGTCTGACTTTAATCTCTTATCTTCTGGGGTTTTATTGTAAACATCGCTAATCAAATCTTGAATTTGCCCAAAGTCTACTAAATTAGTATTACTTGGTTTGCAAGGACTCATCTCAGGAAACATTGCATCAACAATCGCTAACCAGCCATTTTTATCGGCCGGCTTCAAATAAACCGGTGGATTATAATTAGTGCCACCATATGATGATGGGCTAAGATAAAATACCCTATTTTTCTCACCGCCGTTATATTCTTCGTCATGTTGCATTCTACTCATGCCGAATGGTGCTTCACGAACATTTAGATCTTTATCACTAAGATAATCTTTCATTAGCTGAAATCCGTTAACTGCATTTGTTCCCCCGGGGTTGCGCATCCCATAATCTACTTGATCGCCAGTGATGTTATCGAATGTGGCGCCGTAACTAAAAGCTTTATCATTATTGTAAATTAATTTAGCAAAATCTTCCATCATTTTTTTTGTAAATTGTTTGTGTACATTTTTCAATGTGGATAGCGAGGGTGAAGAACCATTTTGATTAGATATTATTTCTTTTAATAATATTAATTGAGGTGCTGTATTTGATACTGGAGACTGTAAAGCTTGCAAAAACTCAGGATATTGATCGTTTTCAAAATCTTCTGAATTATAGTTTAGCCCGTTGTCGGTAGAAAGAAATTCATACGCGGCATACTTAAGAATTGCGGAATCGTTTTCATCTTCTGTTTTTTCTTCGGCATCTTCTTTTAGTTCATCGTCGCCGGGTCCTTTATACTTTGTGTTTATTCTTTTTCTAATAATAACTCTGGCATTATCATCCGGTCTGTTATAATATTCGCCGTCTTCTTCAATAATATCAGCCGTGTATAGCTCTATATCAAAGCCATATAAGAAGCTGGCTCCACCTTTTGTGCGACCATACGCGCGGTCTTTATATCTTAATCTTAGGTCATAGGCGTCTTTGCGAACTTTTCTAGTAAATTTAATTTTTTTATCATCATACTTTGGAGTCACTAAAACATTATATCCATAATTTGGTAACTCAGTAAGATCAACATCGTCGAAAAGTCCGCCGACATCTAATTCTCTAAAAGATTTAGTAAACGTTGATTCTTTCTTACCAGAATTTTTTAATTCAAAAGTTGCATCAGAAACGGCAGATTTCATTTCATCCTGTAAATATGCTGCCACTTTATCAGGGAATGCGCCGCGTTGACGCTTGACTTTGGCAAAGTTAGAATCTAAATCGTCGTCAGCAGAGCCACCAGAAAATTTTGGGGTTTCTACATAAAAATCTACATATTTCTTTTTAGTAAACCATCCGCCAGAATTGAATGATTTCCTTAAGTGCGTTGTATATGGGTTACCCATAGTATCAGATAAAACCATATTAACAAATCCCCAGTTGTTTCTACCTGGACCATTCCCTATCATATCTTGGGCATATGCAATTTGTAATATCTCTAAAGTGCCACCCATAGCGCTTGTAGCAGCTCTAGCAATTTCATCAGGCTCATATGGTACAAGCCCCTCGTTACAAGTAGGATCGGGTGACATTATTGGAGGCATGTTTTCTTCAAAATAAGCAGGGATTCCGCCTTGCATTAAATCCGCAACTGTTTCTAAATCATCAGCAAAGGTGCCTCTTGTGGCGTCACATAGTTCTTGAATTTGCTCCGGAGAGGCGCGGCCCTCTAAAATGCCAGCACGGACAGAACAAAAGTTATCAATATCTTCCTGTGTGGAACACAGTGTCGGGTTTGCTGGCATTGCTGAATCTTCTGGAAGCTCATCAAGCATTTCGCGGGCTGCTGCTCTTGCTTCAGCGGGCATTAAGTTTCCAATGTTTGTAAAAAACGATGCTG
>MDTB01006829.1_pt1 | contig 23014 bp, 20 predicted proteins | sample 811161 | NCBI WGS metagenome assembly MDTB01 (sample SAMN05326650, study PRJNA326480) | marine metagenome | isolation source: seawater | place: Mediterranean Sea | collected 2009
AGATATCGAATGCGAGAATTGGCTGAGGGAACGCGGTCAATCGATCATTAAAAAACTTAACAACATTCTCTTTAATTTAGTTTTGACGCTCAATAATGTGTCTGAGCGCAGTGAAGGTATGAAGAATATAACCAATCGTGCAGAGGAGTTAGCTAGCGATTTTCGTGTACTTACTGAGAGTTCTGAACTACTAGATTCTCTAAGATGGATTGATAAGTCCCAAGAAAGTTTTACCATCCATCTGTCACCGATAGATATTTCGCAAACGGTTGGCGGATTATTGTCTAGTACTGCATGGATATTTTGCTCTGCTACGTTAAGCATAGATGGTAATTTTAACCATATCCAACGAGCGCTCGGTATCGAAAATGCAATAGGGAAAGTGTTTTCTAGCCCATTTGATTTTCAGAGACAAGTTAAAGCTTATTTACCTTTAGAATTACCAAAGCCTGGAACTGATGAGCACACGCATCAATTAGTGGAATCGATTATTCCTATTTTAGGAAGTAATTTAGGACGCACGTTTTTTCTCTGCACTAGTTATAGAGCTTTACATATTGTGCGAGAGCGGCTGGCTGGCTCTTTCTCCATACTCTGTCAGGGGGACTTGCCTCAACGTGAATTGTTGCTTACATTCCGACAAACTCCAAGAACTGTTTTGATCGCAACCCATAGCTTTTGGCAGGGAGTTGATATGAAGGGAGCTAATTTAACTTGTGTAGTAATTGATAAGTTACCATTTGCTAGTCCCAAAGATCCGCTAGTGAGGGCGACCATGCAGGCAGAAAATCAGCGAGGTGGGAATGGTTTTGTAGACTATTTGTTGCCACAAGCTATCATTAGGTTAAATCAAGGTTTTGGGAGATTGATTAGGTCAGAAACTGACCGAGGACTATTTGTTCTGGGAGATCCTAGAATCAAAACACACTCGTATGGCGAACTGGTCATGTCAAGCCTTCCCGATATGGAATGGATTGAATTAGATGGTGCATGTAAGTACCTTAGTGAAATCAGTGAACGTTCTAGCAATTGATACGTCTTCAACTTCTTGCATCCTGGGGTTGCAGGTAGGTGGGAATGTCTTTACCGATATCCGTGCATCAGAAAGATCTCACAGCCGGGATATTCTTCCTGCCATAAGTTCACTTCTTGAAGTAAATGGACTCACTTTTGAACAACTTGATTACATCATATTTGGAGAAGGTCCAGGTTCTTTTACTGGCCTTCGTATAGCAGTTGGCGTAGTGCAGGGGTTAGGATATGGTTTGGAAATCCCCGTTGTACCTGTTTGCTCTCTGGCCTGTTTGGCTCAAACTTCTTATCAAAAGTATGGTAATGAATATAACGTCGTGGCCCTTCATGCTCGAAAAGAAGAGGTTTATCTTGGTGTCTACAAAATAGAAAAGCATATAGCTAAGCCAATAACGACCGAAAAAGTTCTTGATGTGAATAGGATAGACTTTGAGCTGACTGGGGATTGGATTGGGGTGGGTGATGGTTGGATGTTTCGTGAACAGCTTGAAAAATCGCTTAATATCGACATGCTAGGAATTGACACTAATATCCAATTACAGCCAACAGCTTTACTGACTCTTGGTGCGGCATCTTTTAAAAAAGGTGATTTTATAGATGCGCTTAGTGCAAGACCGAAGTACTTGAGAGAAAATATTTCCTCTAAAGATGTTAAGAAGTGAGTCGTTTCGTACTGGAGAAGTCCGAAGAAGGCCTTCGTCTTACAGACACCTTTGTTCGACAACATCCTTTATTGATAGATTTTTCATCAGGTCATTTTGCTCATCGACTTAAAAATATCACCGTCAAAAAGGAGCTTATCGCCAGAGCTGCTGGGGCGAAATCTTTAGCTAAAGTGCTCGATTGTACTGGTGGGCTTGGTCGTGATGCTTTTCTTCTAGCATCATTAGGTTGTTGTGTAACAATGATTGAAAGATCACATGTACTGGCGTTTCTTTTGGAAGATGCTCTTAAGCGGGCGTTAAGACATCCTGAGTTGGGTGATATTGCAATGCGGATCAACCTGCTAGCTATGGATGCCCGATATTATCTTTCTCGGATGGATGTCGTCCCCGATGTAATTATCCTCGATCCAATGTTTCCTGATAGGAAAAAAAGTGCGAAGGTGAAGGGTGATATGCAAATTGTCCAGCGTTTCCTTGGTAAGGATGAGGATGTTATGGCTTTATTTGATTCAGCGATGAATACTCAATGCCCAAGGGTAGTAATGAAACGGCCTCTATATGACAAGTCAAAGCTGCCAGTAAAGCCTACAAATACAATGTTGGGTTCATCCATTCGTTTTGACATATTTTTACGGTAATCTCGGAATCAAGAGTTGTTCCACCTGATGAAAGGATAAAACTTGAAATATTAAGTAAACAACTTACTTAGTATTTCCATTAAAAAGCTCCGAGAGCTTTGAGCTTTTTCCCTCTATCTCAACTTCGTATAAATTTGAGTACTTTGTCTCTGTAACCGATGCTATATCTGATTGAGTACTAAGTACCGTTGGCCTAAGGAAGACTAAGAGATTTTGTTTCTCATATGATTTTGTTTCACTGCTAAATAGTTTTCCCAGTCCTGGAAGTTTTTCAAGGATGGGCACGCCAGATTGATTTTTTGAAATTTTGTCTCTAGTCAGACCGCCTAGAATGATTACTTCCCCATCATGCACTAAAACTGTTGTATCGATTGTTCTTTTACTTGTGATTATGTCAGCGGCTGCTTCTTCTCCTATCGCTAGAAGACTACTTTCTTCTACCTCTGACACCTCTTGATGAATTTCAAGGCGTATCAATGCTCCCTCATGGATATGTGGGGTGACCTCCAATGTTAGGCCAACATCCTCTCTTTGAATGGTAGTAAACGGATTATTTTGGTTGCCTGTTAAACTCGAGCCTGTTCTGAAGGGGACATTCTGGCCGACAACTATTTTCGCTGTTTCATTATCCATTGTCGTAATGCTCGGGGTAGATAACAAATTTGCATTTCTATTTGTGGCCAATGCACGAATGATGAAGGCGAAGCTCGCAGAAGTCTCCGACAGTCGTCCGCCTCCAACGAGAGGTGCTCTTCCAAGATCTGTCAAAGCTGGTGTTTGAGTAGCGATTGACTGCAATATATTTGCTAGCGTGCTATTCGGTGCTGTTAACCCCAGGGGAAGACTGGCCTTCGACTTGTCACCGATAAATAATTCAGAACCTAATTGCCGCTCGAAATCCGTTGTTACTTCTACTATAGCTGCCTCTATGAGTACTTGCAGTCGGCGAACATCGAGATCATTAATAAGCTCTTTCAATTCTATCATTGTTGATGGTTTTGCCTTGATAACGAGGGCATTGAGAGAGAGGTCTGCTTGAATATTCGTAAGTACTTGCTGACTATTCGTTGCCTTCTCATCAACCCCGTTGGATACGAGATTAGATAAAAGGTCAGCCATTTTCCCTGCGTCGGAATGAGCTAGCCGTACTACTTGCACTGTGCCTGCTCTATTTGCTGGTACATCTAAGGTTCGCACCAGTTTGGAGACCCTCTGGACCGTATCTTCCTCGCCTTTCACAACTAAACTGTTTGTGCGCTCACTAGCTACGACGGTAACTTTATTTGGCCCTTTTGCTCCTTCCCCAATTTCATCTGGTGCAAGCTGTTGCAGGAGAACTATCATATCGTCGACCCAGGCTTCTTTTAGATCAATAATTTCGATGAATTTTTTATCTACGACATCAATTTTCCTTACGATATTTTCTAGACGATTAATATTGCTCGCGTAATCACTGATTAGTAACACGTTAGGTACCTCTAACCCCGCAACATGGCCATGTTGCGGAATCAGGGGTCGCAATATTTTTACTAGTTCCTGGGCTGGTGCGTGAGTTACTGAAACTACTCGGGTTATGATCTCTTCTGAATTTACTTTTTCGAAATCAAATGGATTACCACTTTGTTTCGCCAAAACCTGCTGTACAATTTTAGTGGTACTGCCAGCGGGCACAGCAGCGAAACCGTGAACACGGAGTACGCTCAGGAATAATTCATAAACGCTTTTCTTATCCATCGGAGTACTCGAGATCACTGTCACGTTACCCTTAATTCTGGGATCTACAACGAAGCTTCTTCCTGATATTTCCGATACCTGTGTAATGAATTCTCTCAGATCTGTATTACGCAGATTGATCGTCCATTCATTTTGGGCTTCCAGGGGAAGTTGGATGCCTAGGAGTAGGCTAAGTACCAAAATTATTCTCATAAACTCTCCTACCTCGATGGAATTGGAACGGTGAGAAAAAGATTTTTTGTGCCCCTTTTTATTTCTATACGTGCCTGTTTCTTCGCGAGAGCCTGTGCTAACACCTCGGCATCATTCGAGGCTTCTCCTAAAGGAGTCCCGTTAATAGCTACAATGATATCACCAGTTTTTAGTCCTACCTGGCTAAGCATAGTATTTGAAGAATTTAGTCGGTAACCTTTCAGATTGTTTCCCTCAACCAAAGCGATACCGCTTTCACCTAAAACTGCTGAGGTGCTGTCAATAGCATTATTACCATGTGTTTTGATCAACTGAAGTAATGCTTCTCCTGGTGAATTCTTCGATTGTGTGGTACTCGACTCCATTTTGCGACGTTTATTTAATGCTATACCTTTAGGCTTTTTATCTTTTTCGTCTGCCTCGCCCTTACTAACTTCTGTACGAGGCTTAGGTCTTTGGTCTCTACTAGTCTCGCTGAAACTTTTTTCGTTGAAAGTCAATTTTTCTAATCTTGATACACGGTTGATTAGGATAAAGTGGTCATGTACAGAATCTAATGTTGCATTTCCAGGCAACCGGTCGCCAATACGATACACTTTTCCTGCGTTACCTCTTTGCGCAACAACGGCAGCAGAATGATCGCCATTTCCTGATTTAAAAATACCCAATAACTCGAGGGCAAGCTGTGTATTTGGCGCGTCAATAAGCTCAGATAATCCCTCTCCCCCGAAATTACCGAACAGGTTTAGTTCAGAAAAGTTGATGTTCTGGAGTGGGGTCGAATTTGATTGCATAAGCTTACCTTGGTGTATAGCGTCTACTGGATTTGTGTTTTCCATAATAAAGAAAACTACATCTACAATTATCATTACTATGAGGGCGACTAATAATAACGCCATAGGCGTCGCTAGCCGCTGCCGATACTTTTTCCAATATGGGGTTAGTGTGTCCAAGCTGTACCAATGATTTTCGGTATAAACGTACCTTATCAAGGATAATGAAAGCTTTCTATATCACAAAATCTTCTCTTCGATCGTGAAAATTACAGAGTCTGGATCGAAGTATTCTCCACCAGGAAAACCCGCGAGAGATAAAAATCTACTCTTGAACTGCAAAAATACCCATCCATCACGTTGCAAGTAGATTAAAAACCCTAACTGGTCTCCATTGTAAACATGAAGAGCTAATTTTTTTTCTTTTACGGATACTACGCCATTTAGTGCGGGTAAATTTACGGTTTGGCCTCCGTCTTCGGTTTGGAACATGACTTTACCGCCCGTCCAATCAATCTTCCCTGAGACCGAAGAAAACCATCCATCATCAATACTTAAATTGATGTCCCTAAAGTCAAGTGCTCCAGATAGGAAAATTCCATGATATTTACCAACCTGGTTAATATATTTGCTATCAATTATTCCTCGCAGCCCTAGAAACTCTCCTTGGTTCCCGTTTGTAACGAAGCGTCCCTCCAAATCATGGTTAACTCCAGAGGCTCTTAAAGTGAATTCTGCATAGCCATTAGGCAGTGATTTGGGTGCCAATATCCAATTAATTTTTGAACTTGGAAAATTGCGATACTGAATGTCAGCAGAACCATTCCAGATACTCCCAGTAATTTGAAAAATACTGGTATCTGGTAAGCGAGCTATATCATCTTGGAAAAGTTTATATACGAGGCTTGCTGGCGTATAGAAAATAACAAAAAATAACAAACTGACTATAACTGTTATTCCATAAAGTACAAGTTTACTTCTTACCATGAGATTGGGATCTCTCCCTTTTCGTCCAATTGAAGCCACTGTAAACTATCGTTAGAAGTCGCCGATGCATTACACCGTACTTCTTTTTTTAAATACCTATATGCGTCCCTCGCACAGTCACGGTCTGTACCCCATGGTGTCCCGTTTGACTTAAACCATACGGAGGTATAACCCCCTTCCACTGCATCGGAGACGATAAGACAGTCCGTAACTTTTTCTTCCTGGGTGAGTGTTAGGCAAGGAAACTTTCCTTTTACGTCGAACTGACTTTCAAGCCAAGATATCAAGGCTTCGCTTGATACGTACCTGATATAAATTTCAATATCTGGCAAATGCTTTGTCACTTAAACGCTGGTAAGCATACGTTCGAGTATGTTCGTGTAAAGCCGCGACAGGTTAAGAAGGTCTTTAGTATCTACGCATTCATTTATCTTATGAATACTCTTGTTGCTCGGGCCTAGTTCAACTACTTGGGTTCCAGTAGGTGCAATAAATCTTCCATCGGAAGTACCTCCTGAAGTTGATAATTCGGTTTCTATATTTAAGCAGTTTTTAACACTTGCTTGTACCGCTGAGATTAGTTCACCACCATGGGTAATAAAGGGTTCACCAGATAATCGCCATTCGACTTCAAATTCGATATTGTACTTTTTTAAAATTTCTTCTGTCCTAGCCTTTAGTTCTTCAGCGCTTGTCTCGGTCGAGTAGCGAAAATTAAACATGGCCTCTAAAACGCTTGGGATAACATTGTTCACTCCGCCTCCTGCGTGGATATTCGAAAACTGCATTGTGGTCGCCGGGAAAAACTCATTGCCCTCATCCCATGTTTCGCTACTCAACTCTTGTAGAGCGGGCATAGCTATGTGGATAGGGTTTATGGCGTCCTGTGGATAAGCCACATGTCCTTGGCGACCGATTACTCTTAGATTTCCACTTAAAGATCCACGTCGCCCAATACGTATGACGTCGCCTAACTCCTTAGCGCTGGAAGGCTCTCCAACTATACACCAGTTTATGTGAGTTTTACGCGTGATAAGTTCCTGAACTACTTTTATGGTGCCATTGATCGCGTTCGCCTCCTCGTCACTAGTTATCAACATTGCGATGGTTCCACTAAATTTGGAGTTTTGATCTAAGAATCGTTTAATACCAGTTATCATAGCTGCAAGACTTCCTTTCATGTCTGCAGCTCCCCGGCCGAATAATAAGTTATCCTTGATTACAGGAATAAACGGATCTGATTGCCATTCATCGAGAGGTCCCGGCGGGACTACGTCAGTATGCCCAGCGAAAGCCAAAATCCCCCCTGGGGTCGATCCTTGGCGGGTAGCCCACAAATTTGAAACATCGTCAAAGGGCATATGTTCAATAGTAAACCCCATATCCGTGAGATACGATGCTAGGAGTTGTTGGCAGCCTTTATCGCTCGGTGATATCGACTTTTTAGAAATAAGTTCCTGAGTTAGGCTCAGGGTCAAATCGTCTAAGCTCGCGATTTCTTTGTCTCCTTGAATGATAAGCTCTATTTGTTTGTATGAAGCATCTTGTTTAACTCAATTGCCTTCTTGTTGCTTCGACACTCCACAACTCCAGTTTGAGAGTTTCTAAGGAATAGCATGTCGGAGTGACCTGCTAAGTCACGGGCTTTGACAACTTCTATGTTCTTTTTCCTCTCATCCATTACCTGCACCAAGGTTCCCGGTGTTATGTAAAGTCCTGCCTCGATTGTGCACCTATCGCCCAGCGGAATGCCAGTACCGGCGTTAGCACTTATAAGGCATTCTTGGCCTATTGTGATTAATGTATTTCCGCCTCCCGAGAGTGTACCTGCCGTACTTGCACTACCACCTATGTCTGTCCCGCTTCCTATGGTCACCCCCTGGGAAATCCGTCCTTCGACCATGTTTGGACCCATTGCTCCAGCATTGAAGTTAACAAATCCTTCATGCATTACCGTAGTACCTTCGCCTAAGTAAGCTCCGAGCCTTACTCTTGCGCTATGTGCAATTCGGACGCCTGAGGGAACAACATAGTTGGTCATCTTTGGAAACTTATCTACTGAAGATACCTCAACTATGCGACCATTAATTCGTGCATTGAGTTGCACAAGATCTAATTCTTCTGGGTCTATTGCGCCAATATCGGTCCAGGCAACATTTGGTAGTACCCCAAACAATCCTTCGAGATTTACTTCATTTGGGTGAACTAGTCTGTGAGAGAGAAGATGCAGCTTAAGGTAGGCTTCAGGGACCGTCTTAGGACTACTATCTTTTTCTAGCAGCGTGGCCACGATGGGCTTGACAGATTCCCTGAGCACCGCAAGGTACTCCATTTCAGCTATCTCTGATAGCTTAACTGTCATTTCGTCGTTCACTTCGATTACTCGGTTTCCCTGGGAGTAACCTAAAACGCTAGAAATCATAGAGACGAAGGCTTGATCAGGATTGATCAGGGGCCTTGGGTAATAAACCTCCAACCAGTCGCCATGAGAATTTTTTGTTGCCACTCCAAATGCTAAGCTAAACATGACTAACTCCTTGGGCCCGAATCCGAAATTCTACTACACCTACGAGCATTCGGTTATCGTAGATGTTCTAAGAAATGCTTTATTCTTTGCGCTGCCTCTACGCATTTCTCAAGCTCGGGTACCATAGCCAAGCGAACTCGATTAGCTCCTGGATTCACTCCATTGACTTCCCGTGCTAAATAGCTTCCCGGGACAACCTTGACATTAGTTTGAGCTAATAGCTGTAAAGTAAATTCCTCGTCGCGGATGGGTGTTTTTGGCCAGAGGTAGAAGCCTGCATCTGGTTGTTGCATAGGCCAGACCGGGTTAACTATTTTTAAAAAGGCCTCATATTTCTCCGCGTATAGAGATCTGTTTTCGATAGTATGTTGTTCTTCTTCCCATGCGAGAGCACTTAGGCGCTGGTTTTGGATAGGCATAGCAGAGCCATGGTAAGTACGATAAAGCAGAAATTTTTCTAGTATCTCTGAATCGCCGCATGCATATCCTGAACGTAATCCGGGAAGATTTGACCTCTTCGATAAGCTATTGAATGCTATGCAGTTTTTATAGTCGTGACGTCCCATAGCACTTGCGGCCTCCAGCAATCCTGGTGGGGGGGTTTTGGAGTAGATTTCCGAATAGCATTCATCTGAAACAATAGCGAATTTGTATTCATCAGATTTTCTAATAACGTACTGTAGATCTTCAATGCTCATAATCGAACCACTTGGGTTTCCAGGGGTGCACAGATAAACTAACGAACACGCCTCCCACTCAGCTTTGGTAATCTCACTAAAATCAGGATTAAAGTTATTAGCCTCATCACATGGAATAAATCGAGTTGTGCTGCCAGCCAAAATCGCTGCGCCTTCATATATTTGATAGAAGGGATTGGGTATAAACGTGAGTCCGCTCCCATTAATTAAGACTTGCGCGATCGCAAATAGAGCCTCTCTGGTTCCATTGACAGGAAGTACCTCGGTACCCGCATCGATTGCTCTGCTGAGATTAAAGCGTGTGGTTACGAAATTGGCTATTGCTTCTCTTAGTTCCAATAGACCCTTGGTGGGTGGGTATGTGCCAAATCCATTTGCGATCATCTCTGGATCACAATAGGCATCAATTAAGAAAGTTGGAGTTCGATGCGTTGGTTCTCCTAAAGCAAGAGATATCGGTTTTTTGCCTTCGGGGGGAGTGACATCCGCCACCAATCCATTTAGTTTCTCAAATGGATAGGGATGCAGACTATCTAAATGCTTGTTCATGTGCCGGCCCTTGCGACATGCAAATCTAGTTCTTCACAGATTTTTTCCTTAAGCCTCTGGTTTATGGAGCTTTCCGTAATTGATTTACCGTTTTTACTAACTTCAAAGACATCTTCAACGCGTTCACCCAGAGTGGTAATTCTGGCATTAATGATTGTTATATTCATTTCAACGAAGATGTCTGCAATTTTGGCCAGCAATCCCGGGCGATCAGGAGCAATCACATTAAGTATTGAATGATCCACATTATCAATAATCGTTACCTCTGTCTTGAGCATAAAGTGTCTCAGGGCACGTGATGTTCGCCTTCCTGAACTCAAGTTAGGCTGGCTCGGTGTGCTCAAGTATTTCAATAGTTTGCTTTTAATTCGTTCTGTTCGAAATGGTTTATTACCCACTGGCGCCCCATTTAAATCTAAAACCGTGAATGTATCTAGGACCGCTGCGTTTTTTGAACTCACTATTTTTGCATCCACTACATTTAGAGCAAGGGCATCTAGTGCTGCAACTATGGACGCAAAAATACGCGGCGCATTTTTCATATAAACGCATATTTGCGTCGCTCCCTCGTCATTGCGCCTTCTTTGTGTCACATCCCGAATAGCAACTACGGGTCTATTAGAGAGACCATATTCCTTCATAATAATCGTCTGCCAAACAATATTAGAGATGGAATCCTTAAGGAAGTAATCGTCCTCTAAAGACTGCCATATCTCTAAGGCCTCGTCGGGTGTGATTTGATGCTCCTGTAGTCTTTCTAACGCATGCGCTTTGACTTGACTTAAATAGTCATTCCTATCAGCATATTTTTCGAGGCCTGTTCGCAAAAGCTTCCTTGTTTCCAGGTACAACTGACGCATCAGTGATGCCCGCCAGCTATTCCATAGACTCGGATTAGTCGCATTTATATCAGCTACGGTTAATGAATAAAGATAATCTAATCGAATCTGGTCCTGAACCTTGAGAGCAAACTCTCGGATTACTGAGGGGTTCTGGATATCTTTCCTTTGAGCAATTGTAGACATCATTAAGTGATTTTCTACCAACCAGCAAACAAGATTTGTATCCCAGGTACCAAGTCTATGCCTTTCGCAAAATTGTCTTACTATGATCACTCCTAACTTCGAATGGTCGCCGCGCAATCCTTTTGCGATGTCATGATAAAGACCAGCAATATATAGAAGCTCTGCTTTGGGTAACTGATGATGAATATGGGCAGCAATAGGAAATTGTTGCTCTTGGTTTTTATAGCGGAAGCGTCTCATGTTTCGAACAACCTGAAGAGTATGAGCGTCCACAGTGTAGATATGAAATAAATCAAATTGCATTTGGCCGATAATCCGCCCGAATTCCGGTAAATAGGCTCCCAAAATTCCATAGCGTTCCATTCTACGAAGCTGAGTGAATAAGTGATACTTAGAGCGAAGGAGCTCGAGAAAGAGATTAGTAACTTCTTTACTATTCCGAAAATTTTCATCAATTAATGAGGCGTGTTTCCGAATTAAGCGGATTGTTGCGGAACGTACCCCATAAATATCTTCTCTATTTCCTAAAATCACAAAAATTTCCATTAGAGCGGCAGGCTCGTCAAGAAATACTGTGTCTCTGGTTACCTCGAGAAAGTCATTTCTCAACTGGAATCGGTTATTGATTGGAGTTATTTTGGATGCCTGTTCTATCGTTAGTTCTTCAAAATTTCGCAGCAACAGACCGTTAATGTAATTAATCTCCAACGCTGTACGGTAATAGTCCTGCATAAATTGCTCTACAGCCAGCTGTTCTGAATCCCGATATCCAAACATTATCGAGAGAGCTTGTTGGTGTTCAAAGAATAACCTGTCATCCTCTTTTTTGGCAACGAGGTGCAGTCCAAAGCGAATTTTCCAAAGTAAGTCTCTCCCCTGAATTAGGGTTGCCCCTTCACTCTTGGTTAAAACTTGTTTTTCGACTAAATCACCAACCGTGTGGGTCCCGAAAATACGCTTGGCAATCCATAGCAGGGTTTGTATGTCTCTAAGTCCTCCGGGAGAGCTTTTTATATTAGGTTCTAAGCTGTACTCTGTATGGTTAAATTTCTTATGTCTGGCTTTTTGTTCCTCTAGTTTTGCTCTGTAGAAATTTTTTGGGCTCCATATCTTTTTAGGTCCAATTTGCCTCACCATTTTATAGGGTAGCTCGTCATCCCCCGCGATTGTCCGGGCTTCCATTAGCGCGGTCAGAACAGTTACGTCTGCACTGGCTTGGCTTCGACATTCCTTCAAAGACCGAACACTATGGCCGACTTCTAGTCCAATATCCCATAATAACGTAACGAAGCTTTGGATATTTTCTCGGTGTACGCCGTAGTTTGATCTCTCCAGCAAGATCAGAAGGTCAATATCGGAGTGAGGGTGCAACTCTGCTCTACCATATCCTCCAACGGCGAGAAGAGAAATACGAGTCTTTCTCCAATTGGTTAGATTTTCATTCCAATGGAAACGCCCCCATGCTGATTTTATAATAGAATCTATAAAAGATGATCTATCTGAAATAAGTTGATTGGCGGTTGTACCTTGACGAAATGCTTTTTCTGCTGATTTATTGAAATCGGAGATTGCTGTTTTATACAAAAGAAGCGGATTTTTTTTCTCAGAGAACTCATTCATCGAACCAACTCCGACCGCAAAATAATTCACTAAGTACATTTCTCTATTTTGTCATCATTACGATAAGTAAGAATTTCATAACCAGTCTCTGTAACCAATATGGTGTGTTCCCATTGTGCGGTTAGTTTGTGATCTTTAGTGACCACAGTCCATTGGTCAGGGAGCACCTTCACGTCTCTCTTCCCAACGTTAATCATCGGTTCGATGGTGAAAGTCATTCCTGGTTCCAGCAAAATACCATTGCCAGCTTTCCCGTAATGCAATATTTGTGGCTCGTCATGAAAAATTCGGCCTATCCCATGTCCGCAGTATTCTCGTACAACAGAGTAACGATTTTTTTCTGCATGTACCTGTATAGCTTGTCCGATATCACCTGTATGCGCGCCGGGTTTAACCTTACTGATACCTTTGTACATACACTCTTGACAAATTCGCACTAGTCTCTCCGCCAGCACAGAGGGTCTGCCAACAAAAAAGGTTTTGCTAGTATCCCCATGAAAACCGTTTTTGATTGGCGTAACATCTATATTGATTATATCCCCATCCTTGAGTACCTTGTCATCTGAGGGAATTCCATGACACACCACGTGATTTACTGAAGTGCAAATTGATTTAGGAAATCCTCTGTAATTAAGGGGAGCGGGTATTGCATCCTGCACATTGACAGTGTACTCGTGGCAGATTCTATCCAACTCTCCTGTCGTAACACCAGGGAGAACATGGGATTCGATCATCTCAAGTAGTTCAGCCGCTAAGGCTCCAGAAATTCTCATCTTCTCTATATCTGCTGTTGATTTCAGTTCAATTGCCATGCTTTCTTACTATACGGTTACTGATATTAAATTTGGTCGGTACTATACCAGATATAGTGGGAATATTTGGCTTGCGAAGAATGATATGCTATAAGTGCTCACGGAGTGGTGCCCTTGAACACCTCCCATAAAATAAACAACTTAAATGACTAATTCTCACATACACCGACACATGATTCGGGTGCCAGCGTGCTGGTTGGATTATGGGGTGTGTGGAGGCTTAACCCGATAAATGGAGTAACTATGTCTAGCGTTTCTATGCGTGACCTGCTTGAGGCGGGAGCGCACTTTGGTCATCAGACCAGGTATTGGAACCCAAAAATGAACGAATACGTTTTTGGGGCCAGGAATAATATTCACATTATAAACCTTGAAAAAACCCTTCCGCGCTTGCACGAAGCCTGTAATTTTGTACGAGGTATTTCCGCGAAACGCAACAAAATTTTATTTGTTGGCACCAAGAGGAGCGCTGGGAAGGTAGTAAAGGAGCACGCTGCCAGGGCCAAAATGCCTTACGTGGACAAGCGCTGGCTAGGAGGCATGTTGACCAACTACAAGACCATTCGACAGTCAATCCGAAGATTGCGCGACTTAGAGACACAAAGCACGGATGGAACCTTTGAGAAACTAACAAAAAAAGAAGCGCTATCTCGACAGAGGACTTTAGAAAAACTTGAAGATTCTCTGGGTGGTATTAAGGAGATGGGTGGTTTACCAGATGTGCTTTTCGTGGTTGATGTTGACCATGAACGCATTGCCATCACTGAAGCAAAAAAATTACAAATTCCTGTAATTGGAATTGTTGATACGAATAGTAACCCGGATGACGTCGATTATGTAATACCAGGTAATGACGATGCCATTCGTTCGATTCGATTATTCGTTGAGGCTATTTCTGATGCTGTTTTAGAAGGTCAGGCAGAGTTTAGCGCTGATATTAGTGAGGACGAATTTGTTGAGATAACAGCGGATTCTGAGGAAAAATCTGACTCGTCAAGCTCTACTCAAGAAGCTAGTGATAAACTGCCAGAACATAACCTTGACGAGAGCCGGGCCGATCAAGATGCGAATCAAGAAGAAATGCGAGACTAACTAGCAAGTAGAGTCTTATAACAAGGGATAAGGAGTTAAACTATGGCGATCTCAGCATCTATGGTTAAGGAGCTTCGCGAGCGTACCGGACTTGGCATGATGGACTGCAAGAAGGCGCTGGTTGAAGCTGGCGGGGATATGGAAAGCGCTATAGATAATTTACGTAAATCAAGTGGGATGAAAGCGGCGAAAAAGGCTGGACGCATAGCCAGTGATGGGATGATCTCCGTGAAAGTTTCTTCTGATGGACAGTTCGGCATAATGGTTGAGGTTAACTGTGAAACAGACTTCGCTGCAAGAGACGAAAACTTTATTGATTTTGTTCAAATGGTCGCAGATAAAGCTTACGCTGAACGAGTGACCTCAATCGATGAACTCCTTTCATTAGGTGTGGAACCCCTTCGCGAATCACTGGTACAGAAAATTGGAGAAAATATTTCCATTAGAAGAGTAGAGGTTTTTACTGACCCCCAGGTTTTTAGCTATGTCCATACGAATAATAAAATAGGGGTTTTAGTTTCTTTGGAAGGGGGCAGCGAGGGTTTAGGAAAAGATATTGCAATGCATATTGCTGCTACATCCCCCATAGTAGTTAGCCCAGATGAAGCGCCAGTAGATATGATTACCAAGGAGCGAGAGATATACACGGTTCAAGCGAATGAGAGCGGCAAGCCTCCTGAGATTGCCGCAAAAATGGTTGAGGGACGGATAAGGAAATATCTCGAGGAGATCAGTCTCACCGAACAGGCCTTCGTTAAGGATTCTGATATAACAGTAGGTTCCCTGCTGGAAAAAGAAGAATCTAGAATAGTCAAATTTCGACGTTACGAGGTAGGAGAAGGCATAGATAAAGCTGAGGAAGACTTTGCAGCTGAGGTAGCGAAACAGCTCACCTAAAATGGCTAAGAAGAAGCCGAGATATCATAGGATTCTACTCAAGCTGAGTGGAGAGGCATTGGGACGCGATGGCGTAGGTATCGATCCGTCAGTGTTAGATCGATCTGCGTTAGAAATCGGGCAGCTCCTTGGGATTGGTATTCAGGTAGGTTTAGTAATTGGTGGTGGGAATCTGTTTCGTGGAGCAGAACTGAATGCAGCCGGTTTGGACAGAGTAACCGGTGATCACATGGGTATGTTGGCCACCGTAATGAATGCCCTTGCGATGCGGGACGCATTGGAACGAGCTAATATTAAAACTATCGTTATGTCCTCCATACCTATGAGTGGAGTTGTTGAACACTACGATCGTCGCTTAGCAATTCGATATTTGACAGAAGGTGACGTAGTCATATTTTCTGCTGGAACTGGTAATCCCTTTTTTACAACCGATTCTGCAGCTTGTTTGCGTGGCATTGAAATAGATGCTGATATTGTTCTAAAGGCGACCAAAGTGGATGGTGTCTACGACAGCGATCCAATAAAAGAGAGATCAGCAATTAGGTTTGATGCGTTGAGCTACAATGAAGTTCTAGATAAACAGCTGGCTGTAATGGATCTCACATCGATCTGTTTAGCCAGAGATCATAAGATGCCGATTCGGGTTTTTTCTATGGCAAAGGCCGGAGCTCTCGCAAATGCTGTTATAGGAGCAAATGAAGGAACTCTAATCAGTTAGGCAATTAGTGATAAATGGGGATCTATTGTGATTGATGAGATACTAAAAGACGCAGAAGTGCGGATGAACAAGACTCTAGAATCTTTAGAAAGCGCTTTTGCTAGAATACGCACGGGCAGGGCTCATCCGGGTATTTTAGACGGTGTTTTGGTCTCTTATTATGGTAACGATACACCTATTTCGCAGGTTGCCAATGTTGTTGTTGAAGATGGCAGAACTTTACTCATCACACCTTGGGAAAGAGGTATCGTTCCAGATATTGAGAAAGCTATATTAAAATCTGATCTCGGTCTAAATCCGGCGGTCTCGAGCGAGAATATTCGGTTGCCAATGCCACCTCTAACAGAAGAAAATCGTCGGGAGTTAACTCGTGTGGCGAGAGCAGAATCAGAGAACGCAAAAGTAGCCATTCGAAACATACGCCGTGATGGTAATAACGAAGTAAAGGAGTTCCTCAAGGAAAAAGAAGTCACTGAAGATGACGCACGAAGAGGTGAAGAATTGATGCAGAAACTTACTAATGAGAAGGTTGAAGAGGTGGACAAAAGATTGGAAAAGAAAGAGTCCGATCTGATGGAGATCTAGCTCAAATGCTTTTAAAGCGAATTCTTACAGTGTTAGTTATCGCCCCGATCGCGATTGCGGGTGTGTTCTTTCTTCCCCAAACTCAATTTGCAGTATTTGTTGGTGCGATCATCATGATCGGAGCTTGGGAGTGGGGTCGGTTAGCCGGACTCGGTCGTCTTAGTAGAGTGGCCTACGCTTTAGTGTTTTCTTGCCTCCTTCCAGCCACTTACTTTATCTCATCCTTGGCGATCCTGATACTGGGTTTAAGTTGGTGGATGATAGCAGTTGTCTTAGTCTTTTTTTATCCCAAGCTCACACGCTTTTGGGCATCACACTCAACTCGTTGTTTGATAGGTATAGTCGTTCTAGTTCCTGCTTGGAAAGCGATGCTCTTACTAAAAGCATCGCCAGACAGTGACTATCTACTTTTGTTACTTTTATGCTTGATATGGGGTGCCGATATTGGGGCATATTTCGTTGGAAAGGCATTCGGAATTCGAAAGCTGGCGCCGCAAGTTAGTCCTGGAAAATCTTTGGTAGGTTTTTATGGCGGACTTTTGACTGCCTTCTCGATAGCTTTATTGATGGTTTCATTAGTCGGTACGCCCGATATTTATACCTTGCAAGGAGCCTTCTTCCTTATTGGTTGTGTTTTCGTGGCCATGGTATCCGTCCTTGGAGATCTTGCCGTAAGCATGTTCAAAAGAAACGCAGGCGTTAAAGACTCGAGCTCTCTTTTGCCTGGGCATGGGGGCTTTCTCGATCGAATTGACAGCTTGCTATCCGCGAGCCCTCTATATGCACTGTTAGTTCTAAATTATGGCGGGACTTTGTGAAACAAATCACGGTACTAGGATCCACCGGCACGATAGGATTAAATACGCTAGCAGTAATCGAAGCCAATCCAAATCTTTACGAGGTTTTTGCACTCAGCGCAAATACTAATATAGTTTCTTTAGAGCAGCAATGCAGGGTATTTAGGCCTAAATACGCTGTACTTCGTGAAAAGAGTATTGCGCTTGAACTTGCGGCTCGCATATCAGATCTTAGTACTGTTGTTCTCGGAGGTGAGGAGAGCCTATGTGATGTGGCCAGTCACTCTGAGGTAGATATTGTAATGGCAGCCATCGTTGGCGCGGCTGGGCTAAAACCAACATTGGAAGCGGTGAGGACTGGTGGGCGTGTTTTATTGGCAAATAAAGAAGCTCTTGTTATGTCAGGCAGCTTATTTATTTCCGAAGTCAATAACTATAGTACCACGCTCTTACCTATTGATAGCGAACATAATGCTATTTATCAATGTCTTGCCAATGGTGCTAAAAATCATTGTTCTGGAGTTGAGCGTCTAATTCTTACGGGTTCTGGTGGACCCTTCTTACGCCTAGATAAGCATAATATGGGCTCAGTGACGCCTAGAGATGCCTGCGCACATCCGAACTGGAAAATGGGGAGAAAAATCTCTGTTGATTCTGCTTCGATGCTAAACAAAGGACTTGAACTCTTGGAGGCCAGGCTTTTATTTGATATCCCAGCAGCCTCGATTGATGTCGTCATTCATCCTGAAAGTATCGTGCATTCTATGGTCGAGTATAAGGATGGCTCAATTATTGCCCAAATGGGTAACCCGGATATGCGAATACCTATCGCTCATGGGTTAGCATGGCCAGACCGCACAACTTCGGCAGCATCTAGGCTTGATTTGACAAAAAAGAGTCTTCATTTTGAGGAGCCTGATTATACTAGGTTCCCATGTCTATCAATTGCGAGAGAAGTGGCGCAGGAACCCCAAAGTCATTCTATAGCTCTAAATGCAGCGAATGAAGTTGCGGTAGAAGCCTTTCTTAATGAACTAATCAGCTTCATTGATATCCCAATAATTATTCAGCAGGTTTTGGAAAAGACAAAAGCTGAGGAAGTTCATACAATAGAGACTGTATTTGAGTTAGATGGGAAGGCTAGGACATTGGCAACGGAGAGAATTAGGCACGTATTATGATCGAAGCGCTGCAAAGTATTATAGCGTTGATTGTCACGCTCTCAATTTTGGTGACCATACATGAGTACGGACATTATTGGGTCGCGAGGCGCTGCAATGTCCACGTCTTGCGTTTTAGTGTAGGGTTTGGGAAGCCATTGTTCGTGAAGCGTGGCGCGGTGCCGCGTTCAATGCAAGAGGATAAAGGGTGTTCTTCACAGGTTAACGATAATCAATCATTGAAAGCCACCGAATTCGTTGTGGCAGCAATCCCTCTCGGCGGATTTGTCAAGATGCTGGACGAGCGTGAGGGTTTTGTACCTGATCATCAAAAACACTTAGCCTTCAATAATAAATCGGTTTTGCAACGTATTGCCATCGTTTCCGCGGGCCCATTAGCTAATTTCCTACTTGCTATTGTTGCTTATTGGATGCTCTTTCTCGTTGGTGTCACGGGGATAGTTCCGAAGCTGGGCGAGGTCGATCCAGAATCGAAGGCTGGTTACGCAGGGATACAATCAGGAGATGAGATTTTGGCGGTTGATGGAAACCCGGTTAGGACCTGGGCGGATGTTAATTTACGGTTATTCGAAAGACTGAGTGAGTCCGGTTCTATTGTGATTACAGTTAAAGAGGGGTCTGATTTCGAGGAAAAGCATGTAATTCCAATTAACAACTGGTTAAGGGGGATTGATGAACCACAGCCGGTCAGAGCACTGGGGCTCCAATTGTCATATCCCCAGATTCCCGCAATTGTTGGTGATGTGGTAGCAGGTGGAAGAGCAGCGAAGGCGGGTTTGGTAACTGGAGATATAGTAGTAGAAGCGAATAATACTAAAATTGAAACCTGGACTGATTGGGTGCATATGATTCAACGCAGTCCAGAGCAAACTATGGTCCTTTCACTTTTACGTGATGATCAATTAGTAGAGCTCCTCGTCGTGCCTGAGGAGAAGGAGATAGAAGGTGAGATGTTGGGGTTTATCGGTGTATCTAGGAAATCAATACCTTTCCCTGATGAGATGCAAACAAGGGTTACGTATCCAGCACATTTGGCTCTTTGGGCCGCCGTTGAGCGAACCTGGGACATCACAAAATTCACCTTAGTTTCAATTAAGAAAATGATCATGGGTGCAATTTCGCCTAAGAATATTAGCGGGCCGATTACTATTGCTCAATTGGCAAATGCTACTGCTCAATCGGGTCTAGAGAGTTTTATAGGGTTTTTGGCTCTATTGAGCATCAGTTTAGGTGTGCTGAATCTATTGCCTATACCGGTATTAGACGGGGGACATTTGCTCTACTACTTTTTTGAGTTGGTTACGGGAAAGCCAGTTCCGGAGCGTGTCCAGCTTTGGGGGTTGCAACTGGGTATGTTCCTCATAATGTGTATTATGCTCCTTGCATTTTACAACGATTTGACAAGGCTTTAGAAAACCGTGATTCAACTACGAAATTGGATTTTTATATTGGCTTTTACCTTTACCTTTTCCAATGCCAATGCGTTTGTTTTTAATGACGTGAGGGTTCAGGGTTTACAAAGGGTATCGGCTGGAACAGTATTTGGTTCTATCCCCTTTAATACGGGTGATGATATAGATGAGCTAGATGTACGATTGATTGTTCAATCATTGTTTGAAACGGGTTCTTTCGATGACGTTCAAGTTGGGAGGGATGGTGATGTTTTAGTTATCATTGTTAATGAAAGACCTTCAATTGACCAGATAGAGATAGAAGGTAACAAGGCAATTAAAACCGAAGACTTACTTGATGGTTTATCTGATTCTGGGTTGGCTGTTGGTCAGATTTTCAAGAAGGTTACCTTAGAATATATAGCGGCTGGTCTTGAGCGTCAGTATGTATCTCAGGGTCGTTATGATGCAAGCATAGAAACAGAAGTCATCGCTCTTCCAAGAAATCGAGTGCTTGTGAAAGTTAATGTAGACGAAGGCAATGTTGCTAGTATCAAACATATTAATATCGTTGGTAATACCCTTTGGGATGACGTCACTCTACTAGAATTGATGGAATTAAAGCTCTCGCCTTGGTCATGGCTTTTATTCTGGAAGAAAGACGATCAATATTCGAAGGAGAAGCTTGAGTCAGATCTAGAAAGTCTTGAGTCTTGGTACCTTGATCGGGGTTACCTAAATTTTGCTATTGAGTCTACTCAAGTGTCAATTGCTCCAAATATGGAGGATGTGTACATCACAGTAAATTTAATTGAGGGTGATAAGTTTAATATTTCGGCAGTAGATATTGCTGGCGAGTTATTTGAGATTCCTGAGGAAACAATTCGGTCGTTAATTCTCTCTAGCCCAGGCCAGGTCTTTTCTAGGCAGTTGATGACCTCGACGGAGGAGAGGATAGAGAGGGTTCTAGGTAATGCAGGGTATACGTTTGCCAGCGCGACAGGAGAACCAATTATTGATGAAGGTGGCGAGACCGTAAGTGTAAAGTTCTTCATCGACGCAGGTAAGAGGGCATATGTTCGAAGAATTACCTTCAGAGGAAATACCGCTACCCATGATGAAGTTTTGCGCCGTGAAATGCGGCAAATGGAGGGTGGTTGGGCTTCCACGGCAGCCATCGAGCATTCCAAGGTTCGTTTGGAGCGCCTAGGTTTTTTTAAAGAAGTTAGTGTGGAAACACCTTCAGTTCCGGGAACTGAAGATCAAATCGACGTGAATTATACGGTAGAGGAGCAGCCATCTGGCGCTATTTCTGCAAGTCTTGGTTATGCCGGAGATTTTGGCCTCATTCTGGGCGCGAACTATCAAGAAAATAATGTATTCGGTACTGGGAATAGTGTTGGTATAGGAATTAATAGAAGTGATTTTCAGAAAGCCTTTAACTTCTCTTTTATGGATCCATATTACACTTTGGATGGAGTAAGTAGGGGGTATTCAGTATTTTTTAGGGAAAGCGATTTCGAAGAACGTAATATTGCTAGATTTTCTACGGATTCGTTCGGAGGCTCTATAAATTTCGGATATCCCTTGAGTGAAGTTTCTCGATTAGGCTTTAATCTGGGGTTCGAGAGCACAGTCCTTAAAGAAGGGATTTTTCCTGCCCAAGAGATATCAAGGTTTCTTGCTGAAGAAGGTAATGAGTTTGATTTATATACCTTGACAGGTAGCTATGTTATGTCTGCTTTAAATCGCGGCTTGTTACCAAATGCAGGGCGATCTCAATCTGTATCATTGGAAATGACTCTTCCGGGAAGTGATCTTGAATTTTTCCGAATTAATTACGCTGGGCAAATTTTCTTCCCCTTGAGTCGATTATTTACCCTTAGACTACGGGCTGATCTTGGTTACGGAGAGGCTTACGGCGATACGGATGTGTTCCCATTTTACAAGAATTTCTACACTGGAGGAATGGGTTCTATCCGTGGATACAAAGATAATACTCTCGGCCCTCGAGGAACACCTTCCCCTCTGGATAACTATGCGCGATTCGATCCCATAGGTGGTAACGTCCTGGTGGAGACGAGCGCAGAGATATTGTTTCCGCTACCTTTTGTTAAAGATCGGCAGCAGATAAAGTCCGTTCTTTTCCTCGATGCTGGAAATGTCTTTAATACTAACTGTGCAGTCGTATCTGTTATTTGCAACGATATTGAGGATGGTGAACTTCGATACAGTGCGGGGTTAGCGGTGACTTGGATAACCGGATTCGCTCCCTTAAGCTTTGCGTTAGCTTTTCCTTTCAATGAAAAAAGCGGAGATGAATCTGAGGTTTTTCAATTTGAAATTGGTCGGACCTTCTAAAAATGCACTTGTGTCTACTGACTTGTGCCCACTGGAGGGTGGTCCGACTTTAAAGTCTATATTCTCGCAATCACTTTACCGGCAGACATGCTTTGCAATAAATATATGGATATGTAAGTATCCGACCCATTAATTTTGGTACTTTAAACTCAAAGGAGGTTCTTAAATGAGACACCATATTTCAGCCGTCGCAATTAGCGTGGTGATGACCTTAATTTCTTCATCCGTTCTTGCTGAGATGAAAATCGCCTTCGTCGATGTGCAGCGAGCTATCTTGTCCTCGGAGCAAGCAAAGAAACTTCAGGCACAAATCGGAGAAGAGTTTAAAGATGAAGAGGCTGAGATTCGGCAGGTTTCCTCTGACGCTGCCTCACTGATTCAACGCCTGCAGAAAGATTCGGAAGTTATGTCCGATGCCGAGAAAATGAAGCTTCAAAAGCAAATTGAGGAGAAAGAGAATGATTTCTCTTATCTTCGTCAGAAGCTGCAGAATAAAATACAAACCCGACAGACTGAGCTGTTTTCAGGGACAGAGGTTCGCCTGCAGAAGGCAATAGAGGATCTTGTCAAGAGTGATGATTATGACGTAATTTTGCCCAGAAATGCCGCGCTTTATGTGGGTGACCTTTATGATATAACGCGGAAAGTTACAGAGAAATTAAATGAAATGGACACTTCAGCGAACTAACGAGATTTTAATGCTTTGAAGTTAAGTCTTGGTGAAATTGCAGACAGATTTG
>MDTB01109194.1_pt1 | contig 23013 bp, 21 predicted proteins | sample 811161 | NCBI WGS metagenome assembly MDTB01 (sample SAMN05326650, study PRJNA326480) | marine metagenome | isolation source: seawater | place: Mediterranean Sea | collected 2009
AGATCAACTGCTAGAATATTTATTTGTATAATTTAATTGAGGAAACACTATGCACCTTACATACAGAAAGACTTGTAGAATTTGTGGTTCAGCAGCTCTAACTAAGGTTATTGATCTTGGAGAGCAGCATTTGCAGGGATCGTTTATAAAGCCGGGAAAGGAGCTACCTCCAATGAGAAAGATCTCCACGGAGCTTGTTCGCTGCAATCCCCTAGTAGACGAAAATGCTTGTGGTCTGCTTCAAACGGTAACGTCGGTTCCGCCAGAAATTCTCTATTCAGCTTACTGGTATCGTTCGGGGACAAACCAAACCATGCGTGATCATCTTAAAGGTATTGCAGATGATGCTATGGCGATGGTCGAGAAGAGTGAAGCCAGAGTTTTGGATATTGGTTGTAATGATGGAACCTTACTGAAAAATTATCCTGAGAAATATATTAAGTATGGTGTCGATCCATCTGACGTTGCGCAAGAGGTAAATGGGGACATAACAGTCGTTCAGGATGTCTTTCCATCAGCAGAGTTGAACAGTATTTTAGGTAAAGAGAATTTGGATATTATCACATCAATTGCTATGTTTTATGATCTAGAAGACCCCTCCGCTTTTGTTAAAGATATTAAGAGTAGTTTGAATGAGGACGGAATTTGGATTTTTGAAATGTCTTACATGCCAGCGATGTTAGAAATGAACTCTTACGACACAATCTGTCACGAACATCTTGAATATTATAGTTTTGCAGTAATTGAGAACATGATGGCACGAAATGATATGAAAATAGTTAAAGTCAGTTTTAATGATATTAATGGTGGCAGTATTCGCTGCTATGCAACACATGAGAACAACTTTAAATTTAAAAGTAAAAACAACATTGAATCAATCAAAGATATACGCCAGAAAGAGTTTGACTTGGAACTAGATACAGACAAACCTTACAAAAACTTCCAGAATAGAATAAATCAACACAAAGAAGATCTCTCTTCATTATTAAAGAAACTCAAGAATGAAGGCAAAAGTATACACCTTTACGGTGCATCAACGAAAGGCAACACTATTTTGCAATGGTGTGACATTGATAATTCTATTGTTGACTATGCTGCTGATAGAAATCCCGATAAAGACGGTGCCAAAACTATTGGTACTGATATCCCTATAATTAGTGAAGAAAAATCTAGGGCCATGAACCCAGATTACTATTTGGTATTACCATGGCACTTCAAAGCAGAGTTTTTAGAAAGAGAGAAAGAAGCCATAAATAAAGGCACAGGTTTTATTTTCCCATTGCCTGAAATAGAAATCATCAAAAAGTAATCGAATAAAAATTATCACATAGGACAAGCTATGAAACAAAAGAAAAATTCTTTAAATAAATTATGGTGGGATAATAACCCAATGACTTATGTCGAAGCCGAGGTGAATGACTGGGGTGAACAAAAGAGGTTTGTAAACGACGAGGACCAATTCAAAAAATTAAATAAAGACTACCTAGATACTAATCCTTATTTAAAATCTTTTTTTGAAGATGATAATTTTAGGCATTATTTAAAGGGGAAGACGATTCTAGATATTGGTACAGGATGGGGGACTTCGGCTTTATTGCTTGAATCATGCGGAGCTGAGGTTACTGCAATTGATCTTTCAGAAACTAGTCTTAGTGGGGCCAAAAAGAATAATGAATTTTTTGGGAAGGGGAGTATTGAAATTTTGGAAATGGATGCAGAGTACCTTAAATTTCCCAATGAGACATTTGATTATATTTATTCTTGGGGAGTGATACATCATTCCAGTTCAACTGAAACTATAGTAGAAGGAATAAGTCGAGTAATGAAACCTGGCGGACGAGGCATGATCATGGTTTACAATCGATTATCTATAAGATACTACTTGATAGGTTTATGGTATCTGTTACTAAAAGGGAAAATATTTAAAGGGGAAAATTTTCAATCAGTGCAAAAGTATTTTACTGATGGGTATTGGCACAGACATTTTAGTTCAGACGAATTTAGCTTATTGTTGAAAGAATATGGATTAAACGTTGATAAAATTGAGTTGACGAATATGCAGCGCAGGATTTTTCCTGGTATTAAAGAAGATTCGGCACTTGATCATTGGTTAAAAAGAAAATTTGGATGGCTTCTTGTAGCTACTTTCTCAAAACCATAATGATGCCTATTTATATTATTTCTTAATGCTACACCCGGTACTGTACTATTTTTTAATGTTGAAAGTATAAGGGCAAATACTATGCGGGCAATTGCATTGGTGAGTGATGCTTATGGCGGTCGTGGCGGCATAGCACTCTACAATAGACATTTCTTGAAGGCTTTGTGTTCTCATCCAAATATGGAAGAGGTTGTTGCTGTGCCGCGCAGTATCAGTTACGAGCTAGAGGAAATGCCTCAAAATCTTACATATGCTAGTTCTGCAGCGGGTAGCAAACTAAAGTTTCTGAAAGAATGTTTTCGACATTTTCTTTCAAGAAGAAAGTTTGATTTGATTGTATGTGGGCATCTTCATCTATTGCCTGTTGCTTTTTTTCTCAAGTTGATTCACAGATGCCCGATGGTTCCTTTAACCTATGGATACGAAGCCTGGTCGCCCACTTCTCGCAGAATTGTCAATTATCTTTCATCAAAAGTTGATGTGTTTATATCCATCAGGAAGCTTACGGCTCACCGATTTAAAAAATGGGCTGATATTGAAAAAGCTCAGTTCTTTTACCTACCTAATTGCATCGATGATTTAGCATATGGCGTTGAAGATAAGAGTGTAGACCTAATGGAAAAATATGATCTTATTAATAAGCTCGTTATTATGACTGCGGGACGTTTGGACAAGGATGAAGTTGACAAGAACAAAGGTTTTGATGAGGTAATGGAAGTACTTCCTGGATTGCGGAAAGAAAATTCTAATTTAAGATATATGATTGTTGGTGATGGTGATGATAAATCTAGATTGCAGAAAAAGGCTAAAGAACTAAAGATTGATGACATAGTTAAATTTGTTGGATATGTCACAGAAAAGGATAAAGCGGATTATTATCGTCTCGCAGATGTATTTGCCATGCCTGGGAGCAATCCATTATTTGATCGTTATCCTTTTCGATTTGTGTTTCTTGAAGCACTGGCATGCGGAGTGCCTGTAGTTGGATGCCGTCTTGAAGATGAAAGTGAGCGTCATGATGCTCTTGCACAACAAATGATTATGCAAGTTGATCCGAACGATAGAAATGATGTTAAGCGTGGAATATTACAGGCATTAGAAACTCGCAAAAGCTTTATATCAGGGATTGAAAATTTCTATTACGAGGCTTTCGAGAAAAAATTGCATGGCTTCATAGATAGTATTTCACTTAAGTCAATCTAGATGGCGTTGACGATAGAAAAGAAGGCATTAAGTTGCCATTATAAGATTTTAAAATGTGCTATATAAAAATGTGTTAATTGTATGAGCAACAACCGTATTATTACAGGCTCATTAGCTAGCTACTTAAATACTGCTGTCTCCTTGATAAGCAACCTAGTGCTTGTACCTATGTATCTTTTTTATTTGGGTAAAGAAGAATACGGCTTATGGTTGGTTATTTTAAGTATTGTTAGTTATCTTGGATTTTCTAATTTGGGAATAGCGCAAAGCGTAGCAAATTTTGTTGCCAGTACAAATGCAAAAAATGATTATGACAATATAAAATCAATAGTATCGACAGGATTCTGGATATATGTGTTAATAATTATTCTAGCGATGATGATTACTATCGGCATGGTGTTAGTTGTCCCATTGGATGATTATTTAAATGTCCCAGAGAGTCTAAAACATGTTTTTATTCCAGTACTTCTAATTTCAAGTGCATTTTTTTTAATCAAATTACCTTTAACGATATTCAATGTAACTTTAAGATCACTCAACCTTATTTATAAGGAGCAATTATTTCTACTTCTGTTTACGGTAATTCAGTTCATTGGAGTAATAGCCGTTCTTTGGAATGATGTGGGGCTAGTAGGGTTGTCTGCTGTTTATGGTGTAACTGGATTACTTACTGGCATTGTTCTTTATGTGTATTTAAACAAATTAATTCCTGGTTTCAGTGTTTCAAGAAAATTTGCTAGTAAAGCAATGGCAAAAAAGCTGATAGTACCCGGGGCTTATTTTTTTATTCTCCAACTGGCCAGCATATTAATCTTTTCAACTGATAACATTATAATAAGCGTATTTAGTGGCGTAGAAAATGTAGCACGCTATGCTATAGCTTTTAAGGTTTTTATGATGACAATTGGGATTGCAAGTGTCATCACCTCAAGTATGTTGCCATCAATTACCGCAGCATATGCATTGGATAATAATGAACTTTTATCAAATCTTTACACTAAAGCATTAAAGTTGTGTTTTGGACTTGGTTTCTTAGCCATGGTTATAATGATTGATATTGGGCCTGACCTAATAATAATGTGGGTTGGAATTGATAATTACGTTGGCGATACTACTTTCTACTTTTTGATTGGCCTGATATTCATCTCAATTATACTCTGGCCCTCTGACGCAATTCTGGTTGGGACAACACAGCACCAAGGATATGCATTAATGGCAGTAGTTGAAGGTTTTATTAATCTTGGTCTATCTATTTGGTGGATTCAAATCTGGGGTGTTGCTGGTATAGCCGCTGCGACATTAACTGCAAGGCTTTCCACCAATGCTTGGTATATGTTCTATCAATCATATATTGTAACTGGGGTTGGTATGACAGTAATAGCAGGCAGTGTACTTAAGCTCTTTATTGCCCCAATATCTGGAGTTCTAATTACACTTTTCATTTTAAATAAAATAGGCTTATTAGGTTGGTACAAAATCATCATAAATACATCAGCAATATGCTTTATCTTTGTATTACTGGTCTATTATCTTTCATTAAATAGAAGTGAACGGAATGAAATCAAAAAATTTATCAGGGACTTTAGTAAAATTTAGTATGCATTATTCTTTGTCGATAAAAGAAACGCTAAAAACGCTGTCTAAGCAGCTTGGCATATATCATACTTTGAGGTATTCAAAAATTTATCACAGAATATTGAAATACAAAAATCCCACTTATATCAAAGACTTAGATACGGACCTTGCTTTTTATAGAAATGTACTGGGAGATTCTCTCGGTTTGGTATTTGATGTTGGTGCAAACCGTGGTGACAAGACATGGGCTTTTAGACAGATCGCAAAAAAAGTTGTTTGTTTTGAACCTGATAAAACTTGTTTTGAGACGTTGTGTGCAAGATATGGCCGAGCAAAAAGTATTAACTTGGAAAATTATGCTCTAGGGGAAATGGCAGGAACAGAGACATTTTTTGTTGAAGAAGAAGGTTCGGCTTATAACACTTTGAATAAGAAAGAGCGGGATTGGCTTGTGGCAGAGCGTAAACAAAATATTCGAGAAGTATCTGTACCTGTTTCTACACTGGACATAATGATTGAGAAATATGGAAACCCAGATTTTTTAAAGATTGATGTCGAGGGCGGAGAGGTGATGGTGTTTAAGGGTCTGAATAGTTTTATACCGGTTATATGTTTTGAGGCTAACCTCCCTAGATTTCGAGAAGAGACAATTAGCATAATTGATCGTTTCTCTGATGACAGAGCGACCAGATTCAATCTTCGATTGGAAGATGATTTTGTCTTTTCCGCCCACAAAGTATCCGAAGATATTATTAGCGTCTTAAATAGGGATGAAGAATTAAGCTATGATGTCTTTGTATTTTGCGAACAACAAGTTTATTGATTTTTTTATTTTAAGGATACTTTATGAAAAATTCGTTGATGATAAGAGCTATGCAATATTTTACGTCGCATATTCAGTTAAAGGGTGTGCCGAAGATTTTATGGTACACGAGAAAACTTTTTATGAAAAAAGATCCAATTTACGATGTATACAATAATATAAAGATAAAGATTGATAACGAAACCATCTTCCATTGGTTAAATATTTTTAATTACGATGGATTTGAAACGATATTATTGTTGGAAAAATATTTAAAAGATGGTGATATTTATATTGATATTGGAGCGAACTATGGATTTATGTCAATAAATGCAGATCGCTTAGTTGGTGAGAGTGGGTTAGTAATTGCCGTAGAGCCCGAACCAAGAGTTCGGGATTTATTGAAATTTAATGCAGAATTAAATAAAAGTAACTTGAAGATAGTCGATAAAGCAATTTCAGATTCACAAGGCGAGTCAAATTTTAACGTGGCAACCGAGATTGGCTTAAGCAGATTGGATAATTTAAAAAAAAAATACATTTGGCATGGATCTCAATAATAAAGTAACGGTTCAAAAGACTACTTTGGATATGCTAGTCTGTGATCTTGTTCAAGATAGAAATGTTAAGTTGGTAAAGATGGATGTAGAAGGACATGAACTAAGTATTCTTGATGGTGCTTCTGATTTAATTGCTAAACGTAAAACCATGTTTATGTTGGAAATCAATCATGGGGCACTCTCTCAAAGTGATTTAGGCTTCAAAGATATTTTTGAATTTTTTGCCAAACGATCATACAAAGTATTCTGGATACACTCTCATTCAGCAGACTGGTTTAGGTTTAGTAGAAATCCGACACTTGAGGAAGTGACGGATTATAGTGGATTTGAAAATATTTATGCTGATATCATCGCTCTCCCTGATGATTTAAATCTTTAACAAGAGCAAAAAAAAATGAAAGTAGTGTTGGCTATATGGGCTGATCCGAGAAATTATCTTAGCACAATCTTTACGGCACAAGGACTTTCTGCGCGTGGAATTGATGTTGACTTGGTTTATAGAAAACCTAACAAAGAACTAGATATTTCTGGTGATGTAAATTTTGATAGTAATACTAGACATCACCCCATTGGTGGCAGGCATTCTGGTTGGCGAGATAGAATAGATTATGTAATATTTGTATTAAAGCTACTTTTGGTGGTCTGGCAAAAAAGACCGGACGTGGTTATTGGTTATAATAAGCATGGACTATTAGCTTCATTTGTCGTAACTAGACTTTTTCCGAAAATCCGCTTGATTTATCATAACTATGATTTTGATATTTCAAGAATGAAAGACATTTCAAGTCGATGTGAGTTAGTTGCAGCTCGCAATGCAAATTTAACAATATTTCCTGCACTCGGGCGGTCTGAAGAATATAAGTCAATTGCAGGCCTGAAACGAGAGCCGATGAGTGTATTGAACTGTTACCCTCTCTCTTACTCAGTAAAGAAAACAGGTGAGTTGAACAAAATCCTCGAAAGTAAGGGGTTAAGCTTCGATCGTTTGGTTGTTCGCTTAGGCATGATTGGACCCTTTCATAGTATTAAGGCAACTTTACGTTCAATGCCCAAATGGAAGGGGAACTGGGGTTTTGTTATGGGTGGGTTTGCATCTGAACCTTATCTAAAAGAATTAAATCAACTGGTAGAAGAGCTTGGTCTAGGAGATAGAGTGCTAATTCTACCGTCGGTATCGAACAGCTTATGGTATGACATTCTATCTTGTGGGGATCTTGGGATTGCTTTGTATGATCATGACCCCCTTAACCTCAGTCACAAGTATATGGCTGGGACCTCACAAAAACTCAATGGTTATTTTGTTTCGCGTATCCCAAGTGTTGTGCCAAATACGCCAGATTTCTCTTCTTTTGTGGAGAAGTATGGCACTAGTAAACTTGTAGATGTCTCTAATCCAGGTTCAATCGCTCAAGCGATTAATTCATTTTTCGAAGATGCTGAAGTTTATGATCGCTGTCGCACAAATGTGAGAGAAGCGTTTGTATCTGAATTTAATTTTGAGAAACAGATTGAACCAGTATTCAAATGGTTGGACAATTTGAAAGTGAAATAATATATGACTTATATCGGGATAGATACAGTTAAACTATGAATAATAAGAATTCACCTTCCAATAACAAAGAATCTGGCAACAAAAAAATACTTACGGTAGGTATCATAGGTGTCGGTGATGTAGTTGATAAGTCCCATCTGCCACTGCTTTTAGCATTGGGCGAAGTTTCTGTAAGTTGGGTGACCGATATTGATGATCGGCGAGCGAGCCAGGTAGGGCGAAAGTATGGAGTGAAATGGATCCCAATGCCATCACAATTAGAAGAACTTCCAGTTACAGATATTGTATTGCTTGCAATCCCATACGGTGCTCGGGAACCATACTTCAAAGTACTGCACGAGCGAGAAACTGCCGTATATGTAGAAAAACCACTTGCCAGAACTATTGCGGAATATAAACAACTTAATTCTCAATTTTTACCTTCAAAGTTTGCTGTTGGACATCAGCGTCGTTCATTAGGCGCGGTGTTATTGCTAAAAAAATTGGTAGCGGAGGAGGTCTTTGGTCGATTGGTTAAGGTTGACTTTAGGCATGGTGGAACTGCGAATGTATTCAGCGGAAAAGCATTTGCTTCAGACTCTCAACTTGCTGCTGGTGGCGTTTTATTTGAGCATGGTATTCATGGACTCGACTTAGCGCTATTCATATCAGGTGCCAAAAAACCGGAATCTTACCACGTCAATACAATTATAGAGAAAGGCTTCGATGTGCATGCTGAGGGTCAGATTACCCTAACAAATTCATCAAGTGAATTTGAATTAGATTTTAAAGTAAGTTGGTTAACAGAAGTCGGGGAGGGATTGACCTTTGTATTTACTAACGCAATTGTTTATATGTCTGTAGTAAATCCAGAAATTCTATTGAAGTCACCAGATGGAAAAACACTTTTGACCTTAGCTGACACGGCAACACTTTATCCAACTACTGGCTTCCAGTCTCTTGGAGAATTCTGGCGTAGCTTTATAACCGCTATTCAAACTGAGACGGAGAATTACACTACTATGAGTAGTTTTCTACTTACAACAGAGATAATTGAACAAATATATGCAAGGAGAACTAAGCTATGAAGATAGCTGTGATTGGTGCAAATGGTCAGGTTGGTAGAGAGGTGTGCCTATTTCTTCATGTTATGGGTGTAGATGTTGTTCCGGTATCTCGCACTGAAATTGGAGGGGTTTTTCTTGAAAGATGTGGTTTGAGTTGTCTTTATGGCTCTATAAGTGATAAAAATGATGCATCTAGACTTCTTGAAGGGTGTAATCTTGTTGCAGATTTCGCACATCCTACTAATTTGCCATCAAAAATACGACAGGCTGTTAAGTCCAATATTGATAATATTGTTCAATATGCCCCTCAAGGAGCTCCTTATGTGTATATGAGCACAATATCTGCTTATGGAATGCATCATGAGGATTCAAAAATGAAAAATTATTTTTTCCCTCGTACATCCTATGCTTCGGATAAACGATATCTTGAAAGACATGCACTATCTCATAACAAAAAGCGTGACATCTATGTGTTCCGTTTAAGTCAGGTGCATGGAATTCTTCAAACAGTAAGTCGTCAGTTTATGGAGGAAACTGCAAGTAGCAACGTGACATTACCGTTCAGTGCCGATACAGATTCCTATACAGTATTTTGTTTCTCCATTGCTGAGGCCTTGATCAATATAGCTCAAGGAAAGGAACGTGCGGGACGTTATACTTTAGTTTCAACACCTACTTGGTCATGGGGAGAAGTTTACACCTATTGGGCGAAGCAACACGGAGGCAAGCTCCAAATATCTTCTCAAGGAAGTGCGTATTCAGAAAACATTGTATTGAAATTTTTCAGGAATTTTCTAGGTTTTCTTCTAACTCCTGTTATTCGTCTAGGGATCAAACATAGGCAGTTAATTTTGAATAACTTTTTAGTGGGCAATCTTTGGTTTCAAGAAAGAATGCAAGCAGAATATTTACGTCGTAGAGCTAGTTCAGAGATGAGTGAAGGAACTAATTCGGTAGGGGGCCGAAAATTTCAGATTGGAAAAATTCCTGGTAAAAGACTTTCTAGCATAACGGATAGTCGTATAACGATGGAGGAAGCGACTCTGGCTGTTAGCTTAATTATAGATTCTTCAATCCCAAGTTTAGATAAAATTACTGTATCTAAGACTGAATCAGAGGAGAGCAATGAGCTGTAAGTTTTTAAAATCCTATTTCTCCCGTAGACTGGGAACCCATTCAAATCTACATCACTTTCGAATGAAGGTTAAAAAATGAAAGTTTCAATTTCGGTAGGTGGAAAGTTTCATGCATTTTACTTAGCTGAACAATTGCAAAAAAAAGGTGATTTACTTCAACTAATAACCTCTTACCCCCGCTTTGAAGTTAAAAAGTCCGGAATAAATGGAGACAAGATCAATTCAATTATTGTAAAGGAATTAATTCAACGCGGTTATCAAAAATTCCCTAAAGTAGTTCAGGAAAGATACAATCCACAATTCTTTATCTGTGACCTCTATGACCGTCTTGCTTCGAGGAAACTTAAGCCGTGTGACCTTTTTGTAGGTTGGTCGAGCTTCAGTCGACATACATTAAAAAAGGCAGAGGCATTTGGCGCCGTTACAATATTGGAACGAGGTTCTTCTCACATAGAATATCAACGAGATGTAATTGATGAGGAATACAGAAATTATGGACTTAAGCATTCGAATACACATCCTCAGATCATTGAAAAAGAACTAGAAGAATATGATTTAGCCGATTACATCTCCGTTCCTAGTAAGTTTGCCAAAAAAAGTTTTTTAGAAAAAGGGTTTCCTGAACGAAAAATATTACATGTGCCTTATGGCGTTGATCTGACTCAGTTTAAACCTATGAAGAAGGAAGATAATGTTTTTAGGATTATCCATTGTGGCGCTGTGACCCTACGCAAGGGTTGTCATTATTTACTTAAAGCTTTCTGCGAGTTGAACTTGCCTAATGCAGAACTTTGGTTTGTGGGGGCAGTGGATGATGATATGCAATCCTTCATTAATAAATATGAAGATGAACGTATAAAATATTTTGGTTCTAAACCACAAAGTAGTTTGAACTGGTATTACAGTCAAGCTGATGTTTTTAGCTTGTTATCCTTAGAAGAAGGCTTAGCAATGGTTCAGGCACAAGCGATGGCGAGTGGATTGCCAATAATTTGTACAACAAATACTGGAGGCGAAGATCTTATTCAGGAGGGTAGTAACGGCTTTGTCATTCCAATTAGGGATTTAGATGCATTAAAGGACAAAATTAGCTTCTTTTTTGAAAACCGGGATATTTGTAAACAAATGGGGATTGCAGCAAAACAAAGAGTTCAGGATAATTATTCCTGGAATAATTATGGGGAGAATATCATTAAAGAATATAAACGAGTGCTTTCATTAAATGAGCAATAAAGTTATGAAAAAAATTGCTGTTATTACAAGCCATCCCATTCAGTACCAATCTCCTTTGTTCAGGGCTATTTCTCAGCAGTTTGACTTAGATTTAACGGTATATTTCGGTTGTGACTATGGAAGCAACCCTACGAAAGTTCATCCTGGATTCGACAAGGCATTTGCATGGGATATACCCTTACTCGATGGCTATAAACATGTTTTTCTCAAAAATAGTAAAACTGATATTCGGGTTAATGATTGGAGGCTCGATGGGCCAGAGTTAAAATCTTATTTTGAGTCCAATCAGTATGACGCGGTAATTTTGTTCGGATGGAATATGGTTCTTTTCTGGCAAGCAATCTGGTGGGCAAAAAAATATAATATATCTCTAATACTTAGAGCTGAATCCAATTTAAAACATACGCAGTCATGGTTTACTAAGTTGATTAAAAAAGTTTTATTTCCAATATTGTTCAAACAGTTCAAAGCTTTTATGTCTATAGGCAGTCTTAATTCCGAACTCTACCTTCACTACGGAGTTCAAAAAACAGCAATTTATGATGCACCATATTGTGTTGATAATGATTTTTTTGCTGAGGGTGCATCGAAGTCTGCTATTGAAGCAAGGCAATTGAGATTGAGTCTGGGCATTCCCGAGAGTGACACAGTTTTTCTTTTTATGGCAAAGTTCGTCGACCGCAAACGTCCGCTCGATTTGATCGCCGCTGCGGTGAAGAATAGAGAATATAGTAATTTCCATGTAATTTTAGTTGGTGGTGGAGAGTTAATGGAGGCGTGTCAAAGTGCAATTACAACTAACCAGATAGATAATGTTCATTTGGTGGGTTTCATTAATCAGACCGAACTGCCGACTTATTACGCCGCGGCCGATGTTTTCGTGCTTCCTTCTCATTATGAAACCTGGGGGTTGGTTTTAAATGAAGCCATGGCCTGTGGATTACCAGGTATCGTTTCAGATACTTGTGGAGCAACACAAGATATGATTATCGAAGGAGAAACAGGTTATTCATATCCTATGGGGGATGTCCAACAATTAGCAAAACTTATGATGCTCATGACTGACAACTCCGATGATTGCCAACGGATGGGGCTGCGTGCAGCAGATCATGTTCAGAATTTCTCAGTGCCAGTTGTAGTATCTTCTTTAAAGAATATATTGCAAGACATCAATAAGAAATGAGTTCAATGAACCCTTCCATATTGCTTGTTGGCTCCCCGGTACAGACTTCAATTGAGCGAATGTATTACCGTGCATTTCAGTTAAACGGATATAGTAATATTGATCTTTTGGATGTCGAAGCTAATCTGGAACCCTGGTTCAGAAACAGGCTGATGAACAGATTTCTTCCTGCATTGGGGAACAACAGAGCTAGCCTAAAGTTAATTCATCATCTTAATAGTAGTAATGATAAATACACTCATATTATTCTTTTTAAGGGTATGCAGTTTGCTCGACAAGTACTTGATGACTGTAGAAGACTTGCACCCTCAGCACTCTGGCTAAACATAAACCCTGACGATCCATATAATAAGTTGTCAAGGGCTGCCACAAACCTGAATGTTGTTGAATCGCTATCTTTTTTCGACGCCTATTTAATCTGGTCTCATTCCATTGCAGAGAAACTGCAAGAGGATGGTTGTAATAAAGTCATCTATCTGCCATTCGGATACGACGAGATACATCATGTGCCGAACAAAATATCTATTCAAGATTATCCAAAGGGTCTTGTATTCATTGGGTCTTGGGATAAGGAAAGAGAATACTTGTTAACTCAACTGGCAGGTATTAATGTCAATGTTAATATTTACGGAAATGGGTGGAGCGGTGCGGCTCGTTCATTTCCTTTTAGAAGTAGAATATCTCCTGGTTCAGTATTTGGACAGGATATGTCCGCCATTATGGCTTCATCAGCCGTTTGTCTGAATCCTTTGAGAGCTCAAAACAAAGGCGCTCACAATATGCGAACTTTTGAGACTCCTGCTATGGGTGGGCTTATGCTGACTAGTAGAACTGAAGAGCAGCAAGGATTTTTTCCAGAGAATGAGGCATGTTATATGTACGGCGATATTGAAGAGCTAAAGAAAAAAATTGTATACATAATTGAAAACAAACAAGAAGCTAAACAAGTTCGCGCACGAGGAATGGAACTTGTTGCTGAGCATAGTTATACTGAACGCGTAAAGTATCTACTTGAAGAAATGGCATGCTAGATTTATGAGGAACCTATATCTTTATAGTCTAATACCTTTAGCGGTTATAGCTATTGGATCTCTTTATAGGACGATTATATTAGGAATGTTTAAACAAGTTTTTTACTTGGTGACTTATAGCAATTCTAAAATTGAAAATGAAGTTCCTAAAAGGCAGGTTGATTGGATTTCATTATTGAGTTGTGACCTGTCAGCTTTTCCATTGGCAGCTAACCCTTTCCCTTTATTTATGGCCTCCAAATAATGGTCATTAGATCTAAACACCTTATTGCGGGGTACATTTTCGCTCTTATTGCATTGACTTTTATGTTCTTGGGAGACTACACGTATATCGATCAGGTGGATTTACTATATATATTTTTGATATTTATATTAGCATTTCTTCCAACATTTATTTACCTTCTAAGTAAGTCAGAATCTAAGTTAATTCCTTTGATGCCATTACATGGTATTTTCTATGGTGCTGCGATGGGTTGGCCAGCATTGTCAAATAAGACAAGTTGGTTTGCAGATAGTTCTGATTCAATTACTGATGCCTTACTAGTGGCATGTTTAGGTTTATTGGCTCTCAATTTAGGTTATTTTTTAACGAAATTTCTCTTAAAAGAAAGAAGATCACCAATCCAATTTTTGTTACGTATTTCTCCTAATAGAGAATCCTTTATCGGTTGGACTTTATACTTACTTTATTTGCTATTCACTATCTTCCCTCAGTTAAGTGACCTTCCCTCTGTTCGAAACATTGCTCCGGTGGCGATGTATCTTTCTTTGGGAATATTATTCAATAGTTTGATAAAAAATAAGCTCTCTTCAATACAAAAGATTTTGTACTTAATAGCTTTTTCTTTTGCTGTTCTTTCTTATGTCTTTATGGGTCAACTTGCAGGAGCTGTTTTCCTCTTTATTTTAATAGGGTTAATCTACTGGCAAGAAAAACAAAAAATACCATTAGCATTTTGCATTGCAGTTATACTAATCATAGTTGCATTAAATCCCGTTAAAAGTGTTTTTCGTTCAGTAACGCAAAATGAGATAGTTGCGAATTTGTCGTTTACTGAGAGATCAATACTTTATGCAAATAGTATTCAGGCTTTCTTTAATTCAGGTGGAAGTATCTATTCAATCTTGAGCAGTGACAGTAGCACAGTTAATCGTTTTGCTCATATTTCATCCTTGTCAATGGTAGTTGAGAAAACTCCAAATGAAGTTCCATATTGGATGGGTGAAACTTATAAGCCATTGTTTACATTCTTTATTCCTAGAATCCTATGGGCAGATAAGCCCTCAGAAAATTCCGGCCAAACTTTTGGTCATAGATATAGTTTTCTCCATCCAGATGATGTTACTACCTCCTATAATTTGCCATGGATTACAGAGCTTTACGCAAATTTTGGAATTATAGGTGTTATCGTAGGAATGTTTCTTATTGGGTTCTTCTTCCGATTACTTGTCAATTATTTAAGTATCGATACGCCAAATCGAATTGAATTTATAATAGGATTATCAGTCATATTTGAATTGTTTTTTGCAGATTCAAATTTTTCTTTGTTGGCTAATGGTGTATTTTTTAAATATATTTTATCTCTCGTATTATTGCGTATATTGTCATTAAAATTTAATTTGGGAGGTCAAGTAAAAGCTCTTGATTGAGCAACAGATATAATTTTTCTGTATTAGAAAAATAATCTCTAACTACCGATGGAAATTATACAAATCTAATGATCTTGGAAAACTCATGAAAGTACTACATGTTGTTGAAAATTTAGATGAAAGTTATGGTGGACCAGCCAAATCAGTGCCTTTTTTAGTTAGTCATCTTAATGACCTCGGAATTCGAAATACTATTTTTACAACACAAATACATCTTCAGGAAGAAAATTATTTAGTAGAAAAATATAATCTCGATGTAAGAAAATTTCCTATTTCAGGTTTAAGAAAGACAAGATTTTGTAAAGGTCTCATCGCCTCGATAAAGGATGAGGTTACAGACGATTCAATTATTCATATTCATACACTTTGGACCTATCCAGCATACGCCGCATATCATGTTGCAAAAACACTAAATGTTCCGCTCGTGGTTTCTACAAGGGGTATGCTTTATAAATGGGCAATGGAACAAAACAAATTAGTTAAGAAACTTGCGATGCTTTGCTTTCAGAGAAAATTGCTTCAATTAGCTGACGTTATACATATCACTGAGCCGGGTGAGCAGGATGCTTTAGAGCGCCTTGAGATAAATACTAAATCGGCTTTAGTTCCTAATGGTATAGATATAAAAGAGTTTACAAGCTTGAAAGAACGCGAAAAAGCTAAAGTAGAATTAGGTCTAGATCCTTCTATTAACTATGTGCTCTTCATGTCAAGAATACATCCAAAGAAAGGATTGATTCACTTGATTAATGCTTGGTCTTCATTATCAAAAAAGTATGTAGATTGGAATTTACTCATCGTCGGCCCAGTTGACGATAAAAGATACCTAAGTGAAATTATGAGTATCTTGGAGGCTCATAACTTAACTGATAGAGTTGTTTTAACAGGAATGGTCAATGGCTCTGAGAGGCTTGATGCTTATGCTGCAAGCTGTTTATTCGTATTACCGAGCTATACTGAAAATTTTGGGATAGTGATATGCGAAGCATTGGCTGCTGGCTTACCCGTGATTACAACTATTGGTACTCCATGGAAAATAATAAAGGATAATTCAATTGGGTGGTGGGTCAGGCCTAATGATGAAGATATTAAAAAATCTCTCAGCGAGGCTTTCAATCTTAGTCCTGAAGATTTGAAATTGAGAGGTGAAAGAGGTTTGGATGTTGCAAAAAACTTTAAATGGTCAAATCAATCAAGAAATTTGTACCAATTATACTGCGAGCTATGCCAAACAGAATAGTTTTAAGTTTTTACAAGTTAGGTTCATATAGAAATTATTAATTGAGGTTTTATGTCATATATTCTAGGTATTAATGCGTATCATGGTGATGCGTCTGCTTGCATTATTCATAATGGTCAGCTAATCGCTGCAGCTGAGGAGGAAAGGTTCCTTAGAGTAAAACATTGGGCTGGATTCCCCAAAGAGGCGATTACGTTTTGTCTAGGCGAGGCCAATATTTCTCTTTCTGACGTTTCTGTGGTGGCTGTTAATAGTGATCCGAAATCAAATTTCTTAAAAAAAATAGTTCATGTACTTAAGCACCGAGTAGGTTTTGATCTCATAAAAGAGCGCTTGAATAATGCACAGGCACGCCGATCAATACCGCAATCATTAGAGGATAGTTTTCCAAATGATACGTTCCGAGGTACTGTCAGAACTATTGATCATCATTTGGCCCACCTAGCTTCTACTTTTTATGTTTCACCATATGAGAAATCAGCCATTGTGTCTGTTGACGGATTTGGTGATTTTTCTTCCGGCAGCTGGGGAGTGGGAGAAGGAGAAAAAATTACAACAAAAGGAAATGTATATTATCCGCATTCATTAGGCGTATTTTACCAAGCAATTACGCAATTTATTGGATTTCCTAATTACGGTGATGAGTACAAAGTTATGGGCTTAGCTCCATACGGAAAACCAAGATATCTCGATAAAATGCGAGATATCGTTCTTCTTCAAAATGATGGATCTTATAAGCTTAATTTGAAATATTTTAAATTTCATAAAGAGAAGGTTGATTATGAATGGGAAAATGGAAGCCCATCTGTTGGAAGATTGTACTCCGATGAGCTACCAAATCTTCTAGGATCAGTAAGAAATGATGATGATAGTATTACCCAATTCCATAAGGATATTGCTTCTTCAGCCCAGGCTATGTTTGAAATAGCTCTTTTTCATATGCTCAATTCTATTCACACAAGAACTGGCCTTGATTCGATTTGTATTGCCGGCGGATGCGGAAATAACTCCGTCGCAAATGGAAAAATAAGGGGAAATACGAAATTTAAAAATGTATATGTTGCTGCTGCATCCGGTGATGCAGGTGGAGCGATAGGGGCTGCCTATTCCGTTTACTATGAAAATAATAAAAGAGACATCAACTTAACTCACATGAAGCATGCTTATGTAGGACCTTCTTTTAGTAATAACACAATTAAAAAAATGCTTGATATTGAGAATCTACCTGAAAGCAGATTTGGAGCTTTAAAAGTAGATGATTTGAATGAACTTACACAACGCACAGCTATTGCAATAAGTGAAGGTAAAGTTATAGGTTGGTTCCAAGGTCGAATGGAATGGGGGCCGAGAGCTCTTGGCAATCGCTCAATTTTGGGTGATCCAAGGCGGTCTGATATGAAAGAAATATTAAATATTAAAATCAAAAGGAGAGAATCTTTTCGTCCCTTTGCGCCATCTATTCTTCGTGAGTATGTCTCTGATTGGTTTCAAGATGACGATGATGTTCCATTCATGATGAAAGTATTTAAGATAAAAGATAGTAAAATGGGCGACATTCCAGCAGTCACTCATGTAGATGGTTCCGGAAGGCTTCAGACAGTATTTGCAGAATCAAATCCTCGATATCATGCATTGATATCGCAGTTTCACCACATAACAGGAGTACCTATAGTTTTAAATACTTCATTTAATGAAAATGAACCTGTAGTGTGTACTCCTAAAGAGGCTCTAGATTGTTTTTTAAGGACTAAAATGGATGTCGTTGTTCTGAATGATTATTTTGTTTATAGAAAATAGCTTTTCTCGTTATCGAACAAGTTTAAGGACTTAGGTTGTGAAAATTTCAGTCATTACCGTCAGCTACAATTCTCAGATGTATATAGGCAAAACAATTGATTCGGTAAATAGGCAAACTTATCAAAACGTTGAGCATATTTTTATTGATGGTGCATCTCAGGACAAGACGTTAGACATTATTTCTGAAACATCACAGCGCCATAACGTTCTTGTCTCTGAGTCAGACAAAGGTGTTTATGATGCAATGAATAAAGGTTTGGCGAGAGCAACAGGTGATATTATTTGCTTCTTAAACAGTGACGACTTCTTTATGGATGATGATGTTCTTGAAGATGTCGCATTGGAATTTGCTAATGCCAAAGTAAACTATATTTGGGGAAATCTACTATTTGTTGATCGTACTAACACTGACAAAGTTAAGAGGTATTGGAAGTCTAAGTTTCTCGATAAAAATGACATCTTAAATGCAGAGGTGGCACCTCATCCAGGTTTTTTTCTCGACAGGGAGGTTGCTACGAAGCATCCCTACTTTGATTTAAATTATACGATTGCAGCTGACTTTGATTATATTAAAAAGGTTATTTTAGACGATGATGTCACTGGAAAATACATAGACAGGTATATGGTTAAAATGCGGGTTGGAGGGTTGTCTACGAGCAATAATTCAGTGAAGCAAAATAGACAAGTGTTTCATAGTTTAAAATCTTCATTTCCGAGGTATGGTCAAATGTCTTTTTTATACCATAGGCTAAAGACTAAATGTCAGCAAAGCATACTAAGAAGAAGGTAAATATTTTTGTGATTCATGTTGTTTCACTGAACTTAGCTGAGTATCAGATATAGGAATGAGAGTCTGAGGATGAGGCCCGAGATAGAGCGGAGGAGTTAATTGCTAATACAATACCCTTGTTTTTTTTAAAGAGTGAAACCATGGGTTAAAAAGACTAAGAGGAGTTTTTTGCCGATAACGAAGATTTAAAATGGAATGTTTTTTTAACCTTTTATTAAAATGAATAGATTCATAAACTTGGTAGTCAGTTTGTTAATTGGCTTTATTCTTGTTCTACCAATTATTCTGATATCAGTTCTAATATTTTTGAAAGATAAAGAATATCCTCTGTATTTTTCCTCCAGAGTGGGAAAGAATAATAAAACTTTTCTGATGCCTAAGTTTAGAACTATGAGTTCAAATACCCCTCAAGTGGCTACGCATTTATTATCTAATCCAGATGATTATTTACTGTCTACAGGACCTTTTTTAAGAAAATATAGTCTGGACGAGATTCCACAAATATTTTCTGTAATCAAAGGTGATATGGCATTTGTAGGCCCGAGACCAGCACTATTTAATCAAGATGACCTAATTAGCTTGAGAAATAGTAAAGGTATAAGCCAGTTAAAACCTGGCGTAACTGGCTGGGCGCAAGTCAACGGAAGAGACGAGCTTTCTATTTTAGAAAAGGTTGAATATGACGAAGAGTATTTTATGAAAGCTTCATTAGGGTTTGATATCTACATCATTTGGCTTACTATTATTAAAATTTTAAAGAGAGATGGTATTTCCCATTGATACCAATTGTATTGTGAACAAATAAATTATTCATAAGTTGAAAGTAATTTAAGAAAATATTCAATAGTTTGAAGAGATTATTACTAGCTTCTAGCAGAAGAACAAAACAATTAATTGTAGCTTCTACAGACTTTATTTCATTAAGTGTTGCCGTCCTAGTGGCCCTTTTAATAAGTAATCAATCAATATTAGAATTAAATTTTGATGAGATCCTTAGATTGTTTTGGATTCCTATCTTCTCAATCTTTATTTTTTACTTATCGGGAGTTTATAGCTCAGTTTTAAGGTATATAGACTTTTCTGTTATTTACCTATTATCAAGGTCAATAACCATAACTTTAGTTCTAAATACCTCTCTAAAGTTTTTATTTAGCTTAATGCAAAGCTATTTTCCTTTATTAATTAGCTACTCCGGTTCAACTATTACATTGACTGGATGGGCTCTAGGGGTGCTTATGACTTTCTTTCTTGTCATAGGCTCTCGGCTATGGGCATATTATCTATTTTCTGATAATCATTCTGAAAAGAGAATAGTTATTTATGGTGCTGGATCAGCTGGAATTCAATTAGCTGGTGCTTTGAGAGTGAGTTCTGAGATGCAACCTGTAGCTTTCATTGACAGAGATTCCTCGTTACATGGTACTTCCTTGGGAGGAATAAAAGTCCTTCATCCCAAGAAACTTGAGAAACTTGTAAAGAGAAATAAGGTAGACGAAGTACTTATAGCTATACCTTCTGCGTCAAGATCTATCTTAAGAGAATTGCTTAAAGAAGTAGAAGAGTACTCACTTAAAGTAAGAATTCTACCGGGTTTGGCAGAATTAGCTCAAGGTAAAATCCTGGTTTCTGAGTTAAAAGAGGTAGACATAACTGATTTACTTGGAAGATATGAAGTTGAAGCGAATCAAGAACTTTTAGATAAAAATATTGTTGGTAAGACAGTGTTAATTACGGGAGCAGGAGGGTCTATTGGTTCAGAAATTGCCAGACAAGTAGCAAAGAATAATCCTAAGACTTTAATAATTCTAGATTCAAATGAATTTGCTCTTTACGAAATAAAAAAGGAGATCGAGTCATCTGTATCTGATATAAGATTAAAAACAATAATTGCTAGTGTTACTAACAAGAAAAGGATGATGGATGTTTTTCACACCTTTGATGTAGATACTATATATCATTCTGCAGCTTATAAGCATGTACCTCTAGTTGAAGAGAATCCATTTGAAGGAGTTTTTAATAATATTATTGGCACGAAGGCCTGTTTAGAGGCTGCAATTGATTCTCAAACTGAAACCTTTGTTCTTATTTCCACAGACAAGGCGGTAAGACCTACAAATATTATGGGAGCAACTAAAAGGTTTGCTGAGATGATTTTACAATCCTATTCTAAGGATAATAAAGTAACAAGGATGACCATGGTTAGATTTGGTAATGTTTTAGGCTCTTCTGGGTCTGCTTTACCTTTATTTCAGAGTCAGATTAAAGAAGGTGGCCCTGTAACAGTTACAGATCCAGAAGTTACAAGGTATTTTATGTCTATTTCTGAAGCGGCAGAGCTAGTTATCCAAGCAGGAGCAATGGGAAAAGGGGGTGACGTTTTCGTTTTAGATATGGGTGAGTCAGTGAAAATTGTGGATTTAGCTAGAAGATTAATCAATCTCAGTGGGTTAGAAATAAAAGATGAAAATAATCATAATGGAGATATAGAAATAATCTTCACTGGACTGAGACCGGGTGAGAAGTTGTACGAAGAATTGCTGATAGGAGATAATGTAAGCAAAACCCAGCACCAACAGATTCTTAGAGCTCAAGAAGAATTTATTGAAAAGGAAGAAATCGAAAGACTCATTGGTGAATTAAAAGAAGCTGAAAAGAATAATGATGTAATAGCTTTAAAAAGCATCTTTAGACGAGTGATTCATGGATATGAATCGGAAGAAAAAATTGTTGATGTTATTTCTATGCAGAAAACGGAAACTCATTGAGTATAAAGCATTGTTTACTTATATCGACTCAATTGAAGATTTGTCATTTTTAAACAAAGAACTTCTCCAAAAGCCTTGTTTGGGAGTTGATACAGAATTTAGGAGAACAACTAAAGACAATATGAGATTAGCTCTACTTCAGGTAAATGATGGAGAGGATATCTATCTTATAGATGCTATATCGATTAATGACCCAAAAGGAAATTGTGATTTCCTATTTTCAGATTCAGTTAAGAAAATTTTTCATTCCTGCAAAGAAGATTTAGAGGCGATTCATTCTTGGACAGGCAATATAATGAAGAATTTATTTGATACTCAGTTAGCTAATTCATTCTTAGATGGCCAATTTTCAATTGGCTATCAAGCCTTAGTAGAACAAGAGATGGAAATAATCTTAAATAAGAATGAAACGAGATCAAATTGGATTAGAAGACCTTTGTCTGATTCACAGCTAAAATATGCTTCTTTAGATGTAGAGTATTTAATTCATCTATATAAAGCTCAAAAAGAAAAATTAATCAGTACACCTAAGCTGGGATGGCATGATCAAGAAATCAATAGATTACTGGAAGTAACATTTAATCCAACAATTCATAAAGATATAGAGAGAATTATTACAAGAGCAGAAGAAGCAGACATCCTTTTTAAATTCAATAATACTGTAGAAAAAATTTCGAAAAGAGAAGAGATCAACCCTACTTTATTTTTTTCAAAAAAGGCCCAAAAAGATTTTTTGAGGTTAGTCCTAACAGAAGGAATAGAAATAGCCTGTAAAGAAATTACTCCCTGGAAAAGTCAGCTCATCAAAGATGACCTTATAAATCTTTTGAAATAACTACATGTATTGGACTATTTATATATTTAGTTCACTAATAATTTGTTCTGTTATTGCAACAATTAATAAAAAATACTTTAGAGAAATCTTGGTTTTATCTTTCGTAATTTTTACTACCCCAGCACAAATAGACATTCCAAATTTAGACTATGCGCCTTCCTTATTCACATTTCTCTTTAATTTAATATTTGAACAAAACTCGTCTTTAAGACCGCTTAGACCATTAGTAATAACCATTCCTTCAAGCATAGTAGTTATATTTGTAGTTAGAATGTTTAAAAGAAAATTCTTTTAGCTTCCAAATTTTTTAGATCAAGAATCCCAATTGCATTGCTGCCTTTTTGCATGCCTGCAGATTCACCTGGATTGAAATACAAAACACCGTTTTTTGTATTATTTTCATAACGGTGAGTGTGCCCATAAAGAACCACTTGGATCAATTTATTTTCTGATA
>MDTB01071148.1_pt1 | contig 23012 bp, 17 predicted proteins | sample 811161 | NCBI WGS metagenome assembly MDTB01 (sample SAMN05326650, study PRJNA326480) | marine metagenome | isolation source: seawater | place: Mediterranean Sea | collected 2009
AAACGCTCAAAAATGTGATTCTTCAAACCAGTGCTAAGAGAATAAAAGCAACCCCACCCGCCATCAATCCAGCTTGCTTGACCCAGCCCGCCTGTTTCATCTCGAGCTGGCGGGTCGCCAGCGTTTCTGCGGGATCTTGTCCATAGCTGACCCGGCTGATGACCGGAAACTCGAAGACACAAACGTTGATCGCCACACCCAGAACCGTCGCCGCCAAGGCGGCATGTGCGAGCGTACCCGATGGCAGCGCGAGCAATACCAAAGCCACAAGCGCCCAATTGGCCATCGGCCCCCCGAGACTCATCGCTAAGAATTGAGCCCTGGAATTGCTTGCGGTTTTAAAATTAAACATAAAGAAAGAACTTCTTTCCTTGAGCACTGGAGACAATGCGCCGCTCAATCGAGCACCTGAAAAATGTCCCCATTCGTGTGCCAGAAAAGCCAAGACGACACCCACAAAAAATCCTGCACCAATGCCAACCAACTGCACCAACCATTCACTGGCCATTCCCAGCCACTGAGCAGCGCTGCCCCAAATCACGAGGGCAGCAATCATAACGCCACCATGCTGAAACCCGACGGTCTTAAGCCGTGCTCGGTCTCTCCGCACTCTCGCGGCCTCATCAGCCGCATCATTCTCCGGCATCGCCGTTCCAGTCAGACTTTCTGTCATTTGGTTAGTTTCCGTTAATTAGCCAATATTTCAGTATTGCCGCTGCCGATTCGAACAGCGCTTTTTAGCACTCGAGAAGGGGTCAAACGCGCCTTAATCCTTTGCTCAATAAAAAACACTATTAACCTCAGCAACGCTTGCTCCTGTTAATCCGCTTGGCGACAAGGTAATCCTATTTCGGGGTGCCAATTCGTCCAAATAAAAGCCACTCTCTGAGATTGTCCAGTGTATCAAAGGTATTAGGAGACTTTGACAACTTTCGAGCGCTCAGTCTACCCTTTGGATGCCATCAAACTCGCTGCCTAAAACTGGTCGAATGTTCACTTCGAACACCGGTACCTGCCTCGGTGAGGCAGACTTTAGGTAGTCCTGCAATTGTTGGCTATCGACCGCCTTGGCTTGAAGCAAAACATCGGCATCGGCTCGCGGCAGTTCCGCAATTCTGGCCCGCACAACCGATTGCTCATATTCGACAGAGATTTCGGGTTGGCATCGGAGGTTTTCAACCCAGTCGGGGTCCTGTTGCGAACCGGCGTTGGTTGCAAACACGAACATCGATCGTTCGTCAAACACCGGGATCAAAGGAACATCCAAACGCTGGCTCGACGTCGCACTCACGGTTTGCAAAACAATCAAAGGCAAACCGCCAAAGCGCGCGACTTTTCCGCCTTCACGTCTGAACTCGTCGATCACCGCTGCGTTAAATTTCTTCCATTTCACTCAAGTTCTCCCCCCAATGAATCTTGGACCACTATCACGGTTCGATCACTCGCAAACTATGGGTTGGTTCGTGAGGTGCAGGTTCAATGACTATACCAAATTCGAATACGCCGCCCACCCAGCCCTGAGTAGTCTCGCTGGAACCAAAGCCTGCCCTGATACAGAGACCGGGTGAGCTAAGTTTGGACAGATCCACATTAATCAGTATGCTCCCAGTTCCTACCAAGCAACAATCAAAAGCGTTTAGACCATGGACATCGACTTTTACTGGGATCCAGGCAGTACGAATACTTATTTCGCGTGGAACCTCATCAAACCCATTGTGATTCAGCATACTGCAAGACTTCATCCCCGATGTTTTAATCTGGGTTATGTGTTTCGTCAGCACAATTATGCGTTGACCGATGAACCTGCTGCCAAAATGCGCAATCGCAAACGAGATTTATTGCGGTGGGCCAAAGGCTACGACTTACCCTTTAAAGTGCCCGATGTTTTCCCGATCAAAACCAGTCGGATACTCAGAGGCGCGGCTGCGATGCGTGCCTGGAACCTAGAATTTCAATTTATCGATGCTGTCATGCAAGCGTATTGGGAGCACAACGATCACACAATTGCAGACGACGCTGGTTTAATCCTGCTGGCAGAGAAACTCGGAGTCGCCCCAAATGATTTTGAGTCAGCCATGTGTTCAGAGTGGGTCGGTCAGGCCGTCATTGACGAGACACAGCTGGGCCTGGATCAGGGGGTTTTCGGAGCCCCTACATTTGTCATTGGTGACGAAATTTATTGGGGGAAAGACCGCTTCGTTTTCATAGAGGCACACTTGAGTAAGGGCCACGCTATGGGAAGGCTCCCGCAGTAGAAAGCGTCTCCGCTACTCAGCGCAGACCAGAAAATTTCAAAGGTGATCGCGCACCCGACCGCTAAAAACAACCGTTTCGTTTGTAAGCTGCTTTGAACTCTGCGCGCTCCAGGTAGCGGTTGCTCCTCGGCCAAAACAAAGCCAGCCATTAGCCTTTGATGACTGAAATGACAGTGCCGCTTCCTGGGTCAAAGGACCCACTTTAAGTCGTGCCTCAGTTAAGGCTCTAAATCGAGCTTTCGTCGCCTAAAAACCCTTCTCATCTTGACCCAATTTTTTTGTTTGAACTCGCTTTTATCAGCAGAGAAATTGCATTAGGATTAAAGACGCAGTAAAAATTCATTAGTTTACTCCGACAGAGCACAGAACCCGACGCTACTGGATGCCTATTATGACGATAAAAAATACCACCAAAACTCATCACCCCTACCGCCGCAGACTATTGGCTACAAGCATTGCAGCCGCTTTGGGTACCACCAGCGCAGGCTTTAGTTTTGGTGCTGAAATCGAGGAAATTGTTGTGACGGCGCGCCAACGCGCAGAGTCTTCCCAAGACATACCGATGATGATCCAGTCTGTTACTGGTGAGGATCTCGAAAAGCGCGGGATCACCACGCTCGAGGATTTTTCGCGCTTCGTCGCGGGTCTCAACATCTCGACCACAACGCCTGGTCAAAACACGATCGTATTTCGCGGGGTCAGTGACGGCGGAGGATTTTTAGTCGATCCGACCGCCGCGATTTATCTAGATGAGCAGCCAATGTCGATGACCTCTGCGGCGCCTGATGTTTATCCCGTTGATCTTGCCCGAGTCGAAGCTTTGGCCGGACCACAATCTACACTTTACGGCGCATCATCCCAGAGCGGTGCTGTACGAGTCATCACGAACAAACCGAATCCAGAGGCGTTTGAAGCCAATGTTGGATTTGGGTTGTCCAATACAAGTTCAGGGGGCAACGGTTTTGATCTTGATGCAACGGTCAACATTCCGCTCGGTGAGTCGGTTGCGATCCGATTGTCAGGTTTTTCAGCCGAGGATGCTGGCTTTATCGATAATGTTTTGGGCAACACGGTTGTCGATAACGTCTTTGGTTCAGGGCTTGGCGGCGTCAAAGACAATAGCTTCTTTGTTGATGATGATATCAACACCGTCGAATGGCAAGGCGCAAGAGCCTCAGTCCGATGGCTGGTAGATGATGCCTGGACTGTGACTGGCTCGCTCAACTACCAGGACTTAGAGGCAGGGGGCTTTAACGACTATGACCCCAACCAAGGCGACCTCAATACCGTCAAATTTACAGACGAAATACGTACAGACGAATGGTTACAGACCAGCCTAGTGATCGAAGGTGATTTGGGCTTTGCTCAACTCGTGTCTGCAACCTCGTATTACGACCGAGATTTCCTCTACATTCATGACACTCAGTCTTATGCAGCCTACTTCCACTACTCTTTCGGCATCTACTACGGTTACGCTACTTACGATTTTGGTCTAGAGCCAACGGGGTATTTGGTGAACGATCAAGAGAACGAAAGCTTCACCCAAGAGATACGCTTATCAGGCGCGACGGATCGTACGAATTGGACATTGGGCGCGTTCTATCAAAAGTCAGAAGAATTCTGGGACTTCCTAACCTATGTCGATGGTTATCGTGACTCGCCGGCCTTCGAGGCTTGGAGTTACTACTACCCTGGAATCGCACCAACGGATGTCTGGTGGAACTCCTTTCAGGGCACAGAACGCACAGACAAAGCGGTGTTCGGCGAAATCGATATCGATATCAACGACAAGCTCACATTGCTGCTCGGTGGGCGCTGGTATGACGTCGATCGAGAACTCTCTTACACCGTTGAGCGGCCGGATTCTCGAGTCAATCAGCAACTGCCAAACCGGACAGCCAGCGATGACGGATTCATTCCTAAAGTCGGCCTTGAGTTCAACATCTCATCCGATCTGATGTTCTATGGCGTCTACTCAGAGGGATATCGCGTTGGTGGAACTAACCGAGGTCGAGGACTTGACCAAGGTGGTCCGACATTGCCCGTCGCTTACGGCTCAGACATTCTAGAAAATATGGAATTTGGTATGAAAAGCCAAATTTGGGATGGCCGCGCGCAGCTCAACGCTGTTTTCTACACCATGGAATGGCAAGATATGCAGATTGAGGTCACCGACCCAAGCTTTAATCTAGGTGTACCCTTTCAGATCGTTGTTGGAAACGTTGGAGACGCTACAGTTAAAGGTTTTGATGTCGACTTCAAAATGCTAGTGACAGACAATCTAGAAGTTGGCTTTAACTACACCGGTATTCACGATGCTTTTGTTGAGGCCCCTGCTTTTTATGATGAACCTCGAGCGGAAGGGGGTCAGATCGCGTCAGGGCTAGACCCTTCCTCAGCGTTACCGCTGTTCGCTGATCGATCTTTCTCCGTTTACAGCCAGTTAAGCGGTCTCAATGTGCTCGGCGGTGAAGGCAACCTTACCCTACAGCACAGCTATGTAGGAGACTCTCTCAATCAGCTCACTGATGGCTTTACGTCGCCTCAATTGTCTCAGGGAGATTACTCAATCACCGATCTGGTCTTCAGCATCGAAATGGAGTCTTGGCGTGCTCAAATTTATGTTCACAATATAGAGGATACGCGAGGGATCACCTACGAGGATTCCCAAGACTTTGATCAGGTATGGGGTGGAAACAGCTCTAATGTGATCAGACCTAGGAGCTTTGGCCTTTCGATCAGAAAGTATTTTTAAGGTCTTAGAACGGGAAAAAAGCACGCGTAAGCGTGCTTTTTTTTGCCTCAGAGTTCGCGCTTTGACGCGTCCTTGACCTTAAAATCATGTTCTCAAACTGCTAGTGCAGAGGCGCCAGCGTAAGCCTTTTTATTCAACTGGCTCATTTTGAACTGGCTCATGCGTTTTGGCTCAAAGCTGAGCCAGCACCAAATGGCCAGACTTCCAAACCATGTATGGCATTCCTGATATCCATCGTAAGATTGACGGCGGTCAAACGCCGCGACGTTTCAACATCATAGAGCGTAATGGTCGAAGGCGAGGAACCCACGGCAATGGTTTTCTCGGTCATCACACAAAGGCCTCGAGCAAACCCTTGGCGTGCAACCTGAGAGCTATCAACTCCAGCAAAATCAAGCTCTTGCTCTGGATACATCATAATTTTTTGTGAAAACCCCACTCCCGAACGCGGCACATAACGCACTAGATTATTACGCGTATCATTGAGGATCACGCCTTCTTTAAAGGGCTGTGCGTTGTGACAGCCATTGGGTAGGCTACAGACCACGCTGACCGCCATTTCAGAATCTAAGTGCAACAACGCGCCGGTATTCAAACCACTAAAAAAAATACCATCCTCAGAGACGTAGACCATATTAACGTGGTAGTTGTTGGCAAAAGGTGGGCCGCCCCGAGTGAGAGGATCAAATCGTTGCCCCACCCATTGCTGACCGTTTTTCGTAATGTACAGGCCCCAGATGAACTCACGGGTCAATACATTAAAAACGAGCAAAGAGTCATACCCCGTCGAGGTTAAAAACAACAAATGATCCCGGCGCGAGATTTCATGACAGTGCTTGAGATAGTCATTGCGATAAGACGCGATTAACTTAAAGTCAGGGGTATAACAAAACAGCTCATCACTGGCCGCGATCCAGACTGCATCCTCTGTAAACTCGATACCCCGCAGTCCACGATCCCAACCCCGGCCGGAAAAATCAATATCGCCGCTGTTCCAGTCGATCGTTTGGGTCACCTGCTGGTTTTGAAAGTCAATCACATAAACGCCGCCATGACTCTGCCCTTTCTGACTCCCGCGTACAACCGAAGTCGCAATCAGCGAGGGCAGCCCGTTCACGGTGCTGCACTCAGACGGTCTTGCTCAGGCAAAACTGGATCAAGCACCTCACGAAGCACGTCCAGATCTGAACCGAAACGCTTCCAGGTTGCCAAAGAGCCCTGATAGATCGGTTGGCGCACCTGCTCAGAACTCGCAGTTCGAACGGCCCGCTTGGTTTCATGAAAGTTGACGCAGCTCTGCTCAAACTCTAGTCCACAAAACTCTAGGAGCCGCCTGACCTGGGTCTCAAGATCGGAGACGACATTCTCGTACTCGACATGAAGCACCTGCCCAGGGAGTACCGCGTCCCAGTGAGTCATCATGCGCTCGTATTCTAGATAAAATTCTCCAAGCTCAAAAAGATCGTAGGTAAAGGTCTGACCTTTTGCAAAATGTTGTTTGAAGCAGCCGACACAGCTGTCCATTGGATGCCGGCGCGCATCGATAATTTTAGCATTCGGCAGTATGGCCTTGATGAACCCCACATACGCAAAATTATTTGGCATCTTATCCGTAAAAAAAGGAGCGCTGCCTCGATGACGCCGGGTTTGACTCAGGTACTGTTTCCCGAGCGCGGTCAGCTCCTCTGACGTCAGTTCCGGCATCGACATCGGAAATGTACGGCCCTGGGCTTTATTGGTTACCGATTGTGCAATCATGCTGATGTCCGGTAACTCGCTCGTCCCATCCACCAAAGTGTGACTGGCCAAGATCTGCTCGAGCAATGTCGAGCCCGAGCGTGGCAATCCCAGGATAAAAATAGGGTCTGGGTCTCTGCAGCCCGTCCCCATCTGTGCTTGATGCTCAAAAAACTCGAGACTGAAAGCCTTCCTTATCTTTTCATGCGCAACCTCGGTTTGGACCGGATCATAGGCAATCGTTTCACGATGGCGCCGGTTCGCTAATTCATAGTAGCGAAACGCTGCCGCATAATCTGCTTTATCCTCGTACGCCTTCCCCAGGGAAAACGCGAAATGAACCTGGCAATCAATGGGTAAAGCGTTATTGCCAACACGCTCCTCCATATCAGCGATCTCCGTATCGCTGAACTTGAAAGTCTTTAAATTGGAGAGGCTGTAATAGATCTCACCAAAATCTGGACGGAGTTCGATTGCTCGTCGATAGGCTGCGACCCCACCGTCTTGATCCCCGACGGTTTTAAGCACATGACCCAGACCTAGATAAGCTCCGGATAAATCAGGGTCAAGGTCTACTGCTTTTCGATAGGCCTCAATCGCGGCCTCAGGTTGCGCCGCCATGGCCAACGCTGCACCATAAAAGTAATGCGTCACAGCGTTAGCGGGATCCAAGCGCACGGCCTCTTGAAGCGCCTTAACGGCCTCTTCAAATCGATTAAGCTCCTTCAAGACAGAACCAAGATCGTGCCAAGCCGCGACAAAGCCTGGCGCGATCTCTGTAATTCGCACCAGAAGTTGTTCGGCGTCGTCATAGCATCGAGCATTGATCGCAATCCGCGCCAACAAAAGTGCCGCATTCACATCTCGTGAGTTCTCTTGCAGCAATGACTGCGCCTGTTTTTCAGCCTCTCGAAACTGACCCTGAGCAAAGAGTCGAGTCGCTTGCTCTAATTTAGCTTGTTGCGGAGACAACTGCGTCGCTCGAGCCCGCAGCGCCTCAGCGTCAGCAGTTCGACCGAGGGCCATCAGCGCTCCAGCGAGCTTACTGGCAGCGCTGGCGCTCTTTGGCATCAAGGCAACCGCCTTTTCCAGCAATGGTAAGGCTTCATCTGCCCTCGATTGGTTAAGCAGAACCGTCCCTAGGTCTTCGTGCGCCCGAGCGTGTCCGGGCGCAACCTTAATCACGTGCCGAAGGTTTTTCTCCGCTTCTTCGAACGCATTTCGCTCAGCCAAAATAGTACCCAGCAACGCCCTAAAATTAACGTCTCCCGGATCTTGAGTGATAGCCTCTCGACACAGTGACTCGGCTTCAGCCCGAGCACCACTTTTCAATCGAACAATGACTTGCTCAAAAATTTGGCGTGGATGTTGTTGCTTTTGCATCAATTATTCTCTGTCAAAACGGCCTTGCCTCTTATGGGCATGAAGCACTAAAGTTTGCCACAAACCTGTGTTATCGGCACGTCACAACGATTCGGGATAATTTCAGCCTTCGCAGCTCAATCAGCTCCTGACCTAATTGGCTGTAGCCCACGGCAAGCAAATTTCCCAACCCATACTCAAGAGCCCGGATATGACCTCTACTAATCCCTTCGACGATACTCGCACATTGCTGATCAGCCTCTACATGACCCTCATCGGTTATGGCGTACTAGTGGGGATACCCGTGATCAGCACCGCTTGGGTGACTCTACTGGGGTTTTCGGAAGTTGAAGTAGGGCGTGTCGCGGGAGCGGATCTTGGTGGTCTCTCTGCAGGCGCGGTACTCGCTGCCCTATTGATCTCCCAAGTGAACCGGCGCGTCCTCATCGTGCTGGGATTGAGCATTGCAGTAACGGCTAACCTGCTATGCCTCTATTTCGTTGATTACAGCACTGTTCTTTGGCTCCGGCTTCTCGCCGGCCTCGGCAGCGGTATTTATACCGCCACAGCCGTCGCCGCACTAGGTGCAAGATCTAATCCCGCGCTGGCCTATAACCTCATGCTCTTTGCATTCGCGTTTTCCCAAGCCCTTGAAATGCAGGTATTACCCCTTCTATCTATGAACGGAATCTATCTGACCTTTGTCGGCTGCTTTTTGCTGACACTACCTTTTCTCACCTGGATGCCCAAGCACGCAGCGGTCCCAGCGGAGGCGGCCTTTGAGGCTAAAGCTGCTTTAGAGCCTCAGGGTACGCCCGTTGCGAGCTATTTGCCCTGGCTTGGTCTGGCCGCAATCGTCGTCACCTATGTCAACATTGGCGCTTACTGGACTTATATTGAACTCGCTGCGCTCGATGCTCAGATAACCCCCGACTGGATCAATCAAGTCCTTGTTTGGGCATCGTTTTGCTCCATCGTGGGCTGTTTATTCGCCACCCTCCTCAGTGATCGGTTTGGCCTGGGTCGCCCCCTTATGGTGACTCTCGTCATGATGTCCTTGATTGTGGGAATGTTGGCATTGGGAATCACCGACACTAAACTGCTGGTGAGTGTTTTTACATTTAACTTACTTTGGATCTTTATTGATGTTTATCAGATGTCGACCGTCGCGAGCGTTGATCGTTCCGGCCGATTCGCAGCACTCATGCCTGGCGCTCAAGGACTCGGTCAGATCATTGGTCCCAACCTTGCGGCGAGTTTACTCGGAGGCGAGCTTGGGTACTCCGCGGTGTTCTTGATGTGTTCGGTCGCCGCCTTACTGGGAATGCTCATTTACGGAGCCCTATATTTTTCACTGTCTCGCACCGGGCACCAATCTGCCATCAAGGTCTAGGGTGACCGAGACTGCCATTACAGCCTCGGTCTACTTATGAACGTTATTGCGGCAAGATGCCCGGGTTTGATCAAGAGCAGAGCCCTTGGAATCCTCACCCAGAAGCGCGCACACTTAGACCCAGTTTAGGCTCACAAGAAGATTCAGGTCCTCTCTTTTCGGGCGGGCCCAGGATCGTTGCAAAGCAACATTCAACCGCCCAAGGACCTAGCTAGAGAGATCAGCTAGAGTCAGTGGGTTCGCAAATCCGTGATCACTCCCGATTCAGGCCGATTGCCTCAGGCAGAAAAAATCGACCCGATCCTTCAAATTGCTTCGCGATGCGATCGAGACTCACCCCCCCTTTCACCACGAGTCCCTCTTTCATCACAAATGCTGGCTGTTCTAAAGCACTGATATCCTCAAGCGGGTTGCCAGGAATCGCAATGAGATCTGCTAAGTGCCCGGATTTTATCCTTCCCACCCGGTCGCCCCACCCCAAAAGATCTGCCGCAACACTGGTGCCCGCTTTAAGCGACGCCATCGGACTCAGCCCCGCCTCAATGAGCGTTGCAAATTCTCGAGCATAAACATGAGGAGGAATGTTGTAGCCGCCTAAATCAACACCCACAACAATTTTAACACCCGCCCTATGTGCAAGACCGATCATCTCGAGCCAGGACTCACGATAATCCCGATAAAACGCATCGTTCTTGTCACTTTCTTCCAACTTATTCGTATTGGCATAGTAATCACCGATGTAAATTGTCGGAACATAGTAGGTGCCGTGCTCCACCATTAACGCGATAGACTCATCCGATAAATAAGAACCATGTTCGATCGACCGCACGCCGGCCCGAACGGCCTGATTAATGCCTTCGGTTGCATGGGCATGAGCCGCGACCGGCACGTTGTGGCGCGAGGCCTCAGCAACGGCGGCAGCCAGTTCCTCGGGGCTGAAAGCCACGTTCTTTGGGTCATCCCCCACGGACAAAAAGGCCCCGGTCACCAGCAGTTTGATCCAGTCTGACCCAAACTTAATTTCCTGACGAATCGCCTTTCTAATTTCTTCAGGGCCATCGGCAATCAGGCCATCGGCGATGAGGCTCTGCTCTGGAGAGCCGTAATTAATATCGCCTCCTCCGCCCGTAATCGAAATATAGTGCGCCGCGCCCGTGATTCGAGGTCCTAGAAAAACCCCTTCACTGATCACCCGTTGCAGGTCCTGGTTACCGTAAAAGACATCGGCATCACCCATCACTCTGATGCTCGTCCACCCCTGGGCTAACAACCGCTGTAGCGTAGCCAACCCAAGGAGCGCCTTATAAGCGGACGAGCCTGACAAGTGCGCATCCTGATATCGATCGTCAAACATCAAAGGGTGCTCATGCGCGTTAATAAGCCCAGGCATGAGTGTGGTCCCCGGCAGCGCTATCGTTTCAAAGCCTGGAGGTATCTCTCTGACAGGAATCAAGCCTTTAATTTGACCCGCCTCGACCAGCACGGCCTGATTCTCCAGCGGATAGTCACTGATACCATCTACAATACGGTCAGCGAGGATCGCCCACTGCCCTGCCATCGCCGTAACCCCCTGGATCAATCCCATCCCAATGATTAACAACTTCAACATGAAACGCATTGTGTTTTCTCTACCACGCATCGTGCTCTCTCCCATAGCGTGCCTTCAGTCTATGCCTTTTCCACAGCGAAACCGAGACCGCATTCGGCATCAGCACTTATCAATCCTGATCTTATTTTTGACCATCGAACTTGGCTTTCGAAAGGCTTTACCTGAAACAGACCCGGGTTCGAGTGGTACGAGCCAAGTCATCATTCAACCTGAGCACGGACTATGGCAAACTTGAGGCATCTCAAGCTGGGTGAAGTCATGGACATAGGCGTTCCTCTCAAAGAGTTGGGTCACTACGATATCGAGCCTCTGAAAGCTGTAATCCTATCTCAGCCAGAATCAGCTTGGATGGGCAATCAATACCGCCAACTTGAATATGAAGTCCACGAACACACCCAGTCTATTGTCATGGTGTTCACCGATGGCTCGGGCTGGCCTAATATTGAGGTCAAACGGGAATCCGGCTGGTCGCTCTTTGCTGAGCACGCGGTGCCCTTAATGCATCAAATCCTGCAGGACCATTATCCTCCTGGGGGAACCATCGTTCGCGCCATGGCAGCCAGGCTTGAACCAGGTGGCGTCATAAAACCTCATCACGACGGTCATCCTTCGTTTCATCACGGCCACCGGATCCACATCCCGATCTATACTAACCCGCGGGTACGATTCATGATTGATGGGCGCCCCTTTCGGTTCGAGGTCGGTAAGGTCTATGAAATTAATAATCAGAAACGCCACAGCGTCATGAACAAAGGCAGTGAGGGACGCATCAATTTTATTTTTGATTACATTCCTCCTGCAAATATTCAAAGAGCTTGAGGCTTCGGTCCTTTCAAAGAGCAGGCATCCCATTGTCGATACAGCCGGTCAAAACCTGAAACTGCTGCGGACACTCATGTCAAAAAACGGGCCACCTCACAGGAATGGACTGGAATGAACTGAGCTTCATTCTTCAAAGAAAGAGTCAAAACCCCGCACAAGTCAGGGCGTCGCCGGCGCGCCTACCGACTCATTACAGACTCAAAAAAATGCCATTCAGATGCGTCCAGGCGACGCGTTTCGCCTTAGCCCGAGTCATCTTTTTCGGGGCAAGCAAGAGACTCAGCCAAAGCCCATCGATGAGTGCAATATAGCCCTCTGCAACCATTACCGGGTCTATCGGTCGACCCAATTCTTGGGCAACGTCGGCAAACAGCTGCCGGACTAAGCGGGCTGCCCTTGCATCGGCCTGGGCGCAAATCGTTTTGTAGGTGGGACGCGACTTCGCCTCTCCATAAAAGGCGAACCAAACCGCCATTTTTGTTTCTTCGGTGACGGACCGGCTGAACTGAAAAGCCACCAACGCTGCGAGGCGTTCGCTGGCCAGTCCAAACGCCGGGTCTTCTAAGATTTGAACCTGACCTCGATTATATTCGCCAGTCACAAACCGCAAGGTTTCGACCAGCAGATCCTCTTTCCCAGCAAAATGTAGGTTAGCAATACCTTGACTGAGGCCTGCTTCCTTCGTGACCTGACTGAGCGTCACCGACGACAAGCCCAACCGCGCAATACAGCGCATTGTGGCCAGGATCAGTTGTTCTCGGCGAACAGCCCTAGGGAGAATCTGCCTCTTCTTCGATGGTATTGGTTTTGACACTGTTGAAGTGGGCACGCGACGAGCAGGCATCCCTTAACCTCGATCCATTTCTTGAACGGAGACTCTAAGCCAGCGAGGACTCAAGAACAAGCTCGGAATGAACCAGCGTTCATTCTCATCTTGTCACCTTTGGGATGACGTGGCATTCTATCAACCTCGCACTATCAAACTTGGAGATCGCATTTGAACAAGTATGACGCCATCGTCATTGGCGCAGGTCACAACGGACTGACCAATGCCGCCTACCTCGCCAAAGCAGGCCTTAAGGTAGCGGTCTTGGAGCGCAATCCCTACATCGGCGGTGCAACAGTCAGCCGAGAGCTCCACGAAGGTTGGTATTACTCAAACTGTTCCTATGTCTGTAGTTTGCTTCGCCCTGAAATTGCGCGCGACCTTGAATTGCCCCGCCATGGTCTCCAGGTCGTCCCTTTCGGAGGTGGCGCTACGTTTATGCGAAACGGTGATCACCTCGGAAGCTACTTTGACCATGATCGTTTTTACCGAGAAGTTGCGAGGCACTCAAAGCGGGATGCCAATGCCTATGACCGCTACACTGCCGACGTCACGAAACAGACCCGGCTGATCCGCCCTTTTTTAATGAAAACGCCTCCAGACCCCACATCGATGCGACCCAGGGAACTGCTTGAGCTGGCTAATTTTGCCAAAGGTTTTCTCAACATGGGAGAGGAAGGGTTAGCCGACACCATTGCTTTTTGGACTAAGAGCGTTGCCGATTACTTGAACGAGTATTTTGAAACTGACGTGCTAAAGGCCCACTTGGGCGGCAGCGGAATCATCGGTACCGCGCTTGGGGTTTACTCCCCAGGGACCGCCTATGTGTTGCTGCATCATTATATGGGGGACGTTGATGGCAATGTCGGCGCTTGGGGTTTCGCCCGAGGCGGTATGGGCGCTGTTGCGGAGTCGATCTCAAAAGCCTTTAAATCCTACGGCGGCGAGATTATCTGCGATGCCAATGTCGACGAAATCATCGTGAAAGGATCAAAGGTTCGTGGCGTCGCACTCAAAAACGGCGACGAGTACCTGGCCCCGATTGTGGTATCCAACCTTGATCCAAAGCGGACCTTTCTTGACATCATGAATGAGAAAGATCTGCCGAGTTCAGTGATCAAAAAAGCCAGTAATTTTAAGATCCGGGGGTCCTCAGGAAAATTGAACATCGCCCTTGATGGCCTGCCCATTTTTAACGGCATGGACCCCAATAGCCCTCTGATGGCGGGTGATCTACATTTCACGGACTCTCTGGAACGGCAGGAGCGTGCCTACGATGACTGGAAAAACGAAACCTGGTCAAAGGATCCCTATCTGGACATGATGATCCCGTCCCTCACCGATCCCACGATGGCGCCCCCGGGTAAGCACATGATGTCCGTCTTCGTCCAATATGCGCCGCCTAAAATCAACGGAGAAGACTGGACCGCCGAGGACAAAGCAGGCTTTGAAAAAACAGTCATTGACCAAATATCAAATTACAGCCCAAATTTTAGGGACCTTATCCTCCATTGCGAGACGCGCACGCCGCAGGATATCGAGTCGGAAGTGGGATTGACCGAGGGTAATATTTTCCAAGGCGAGCTGACATTTGATCAACTGCTGTTCAATCGACCCTTCCCAGGATACGCACAATATCGAGGTCCTGTTAGCGGAATGTACATGTGCGGCTCTGGAACCCATCCCGGCGGCGGCGTAATGTCAGCGCCTGGGGCCAATGCTGCTCGGGAGATTCTGAGAGATCTCAACAAACCCAATACCGTGCCAGGAGGATATGCCGATGACTGATTTCGATGCCATTATCATTGGCGGTGGCCACAATGGATTAGTTTGTGCCGGCTATCTTGCGAAGGCAGGGAAAAAAGTTTTGGTCCTTGAAGCCAGATCAGAACTTGGCGGTTGTGCCGCAACAACGGAGTTCGTCCCTGGATTTAGAGTATCGAGCTGTGCTCAATGGCTCTACCAACTGAGCCCCGCAATCATCAAGGACTTTAAACTTCCGTCATATGGTCTCAATTTCTCAGCCGAGAACCTTGCAACCATCGCTTTGGATACCGCCGAGAACCATCTGCGTATTGCAGGCGAGAACCTGGACGGCCCAGGCATCGCCGCCGAAGATCACCAGAATTTTCGTGACTTCAGACGAAAGATGCGTAAGTACGCCAAGTTAATGCAAATCGCTTATGAAACCAGGCCACCCAAACTGGTCGAACATGACTGGCGTGACAAATTCACAATGGCCAGGCTCGGGCTGGGGATGAAAGGTCTGGGCAAGGATGATATGAGTGATCTGATGCGATTGATTCTGATCAACATCTATGACGTGATGAATGAAACCTTCACCTCAGAGCAATTACGCGCAGCCCTAGCCCTCGATGCGGTGATCGGAACCCCTATGGGTCCGCGCTCTCCAAATACCGTTTTTACCTACCTGCACCGATTTTTTGGCGAGACTCAAGGCTTTAACGGCGTCAGCCAGGTCACAGGTGGGCTCGGCCAGTTAGGCCAGGCGTTGTCTCAAAGCGTTGCTGCCCTAGGTGTTGAGGTTCGCTGCGATCAACGCGTTGCCTCGATCAACAAAACCCATGACAAAGCCACAGGCGTCACTCTCGCCTCGGGCGAGACCTTGTCGGCTGACCTGATTGTCTCTAGCGCTGATCCTGTGACAACCTTTAAAAACCTAGTCGGCTACGCACACATCGAAACCGGTTTCGCACGCAGAATCGAGCACATCAGATCAAAAAGCGGAACGGCTAAAGTTCACCTGGCGTTGTCGGCGCTTCCCAAATTCAAGGGTCTGAATGAGCAAGACTTAAAGCATCGTCTGATTATCGCCCCGACGATGAACGACATCGAGCGCGCATTCAACGCGCTAAAATATGATGAATGTTCAGAGCACCCTGCTTTGGACATCAGTATCCCGACGCTAAATGATCCAAGTCTTGCGCCCTCCGGGCAACATGTACTGTCGGCCATCGTCCAGTATGCACCGCATTCGCCCAAGGCTGGATGGGATCACCTCCGAGAGGAATTTTTAAACCGGGTGATCAGCGAAATCGAACGTTATGCGCCGGGGATATCCGACCTCGTTTGTGGCAAAGAGCTATTAACGCCTTCAGACATTGAAGCTGAATTTGGTATGACCGGAGGTAATTGGCACCATGGCGAGCTGACAATGGATCAAGTGTTGATGACCCGCCCTGCCCACGGTGCCACGCAATATCGAACACCCATCGATGGGCTGTATCTATGCGGTGCAGGCAGTCATCCCGGTGGGGGGCTGATAGGCCTAGCGGGTAAAAATGCCGCCCAAGAAATCATTCGACTGGGAGATGCCGCATGAATACCGCCAACCGCGCAACCATGATGCTCGAGACACCGTTTCACTCTAGGGTCAAAGAACTCTGCCAAGTCAACGACTGGGGCGATTGGATGGGCTTTACCACCCCCAACGCGTTTTTTGACGTTGAGCTCGAATATTTTGCTGTCCGCAGCACCACCGGAGTTTTTGATCTCTCACCGATGAACAAGTACCGAATCACGGGTCCGGACGCGGAAGCCTATCTTAATAAAATGGTCACCCGAAACGTCTCTAAAATCGGCATAAACCGAGTGGGATATACCGTTTGGTGCAATGATGCGGGCCAAGTCATGGACGATGGAACCATCTTCAGATTGGGACCCAATGACTTCAGGTTGTGCTCTTACCAGCGCGCGACCGACTGGCTGTTGTGGTGTGCGATGGGCTTTGACGTCTCGATTACTGACGAAACAGACCTCATCGCGGCGCTTGCCGTGCAGGGTCCAACGTCTTGTACCACGCTGACCGAAATGGGCCTCACAGATCTCAATACGTTAAAGCCTTTCGGAATGAGAGAGTACGACTTCGAGGGTGAAAAACTCATGATCAGCCGCACTGGATTTACCGGGGACCTGGGTTATGAAGTCTGGGTTTCGCCTGAGCGGGCAGAGGCACTATGGGACCAGCTGTTTGATGCTGGCCGTGAGTATCTGATCAAGCCCTTTGGCTCTTATGCCCTCGATATTGCACGGATCGAAACTGGGTTTATCCAAGCGGGTGTCGACTTCGTACCCGCCGAAGAGATGGTCAGACCAGGACGCACGAGAAGCCCCTACGAGCTGGGTCTTGAATGGTTGGTTGACCTTAAGAAGCCACTCTTTAATGGACGAAAAGCCCTCATCGCCGAAAAAGAAAAAGGATCGCGCTATCGCTTTGCCATCTTAAACATCGATGGTAACAAACCCGCGGATCATTCGTTTATTTTGAAGGGTGACGAGCAAATTGGCACGGTCACCTCGGCAGCTTGGTGTCCAACCGCAAAATCCAATATCGCATTTGCCCAGCTTGAAATGCCCGAGGGTGCAGTGGGTCAAGAGTATGTTGCGGAAATCTATTACCAAAGAGAACTGCACTGGACCCGTGTATTGGCGCCATGCCGAGTTTTAGATGGTCCTATCTTTAATCCCAAGCGTCGGCGCCAGACGCCTGCAATCCCTCACTGACTTTGATCTCGGAATTGCATACCCAAGGAGCTTAGCATTGAACCTGATTGCGACGGATGTCGATGATTCGATAGAAAAATTGGCGGGTAAGCTCGCGGCAGAGGCCGCGCGGCCTAACCATGCACTCGACCCCTATTTCTACCGATCCCATTTGGTGCATGACCTTGAGCTCGAACAACTGATTTTCAAGAGCTGGATTTACGCCCTTCACGAATCTGAAATCCCAAACCCGGGTGATTTTCAGCTACTCGAGATTGGGGAAGACTCGCTCATTATCGCCCGAGCCTCAGATGGGACACTCCACGCAATGCACAATATCTGCCGCCATCGCGGGGCGGCGGTCTGTGAGGATCCCTGCGGCAACAGATCGACCTTCGTCTGCCCTTATCACGGCTGGGTCTACAATATGGATGGCTCCATGAGAGCCGCTCGAGAGATGCACGTCTTGCCTGATTTTAGTCCAGAGGCTCACGGGCTTAAGAAATTACAACTGGTCGCTTACATGGGGCTCATCTTCATCAATTGTGATCCTGACGCCGCTGATTTTTTAGGCCCACTTGAGCATTTGCGTAAGCCCCTAGGGGCCTATCGGCTCAACGAAGCGAAAGTTGCTCACAAGCAAACTTATCGAATCAGTGCAAACTGGAAGTTGGTGCTGGAGAATTACCTGGAGTGCTACCACTGTGCCACCTCGCACAGAGCCTATGCGAAGCTCCACACCCTTAAGGATCTCGAGGAAAAAGTTGCTCCCCTAGTCAATGCAATGCTCGAGCGCAGCGATGCGGTGACCGGCGTTGAGGGCATGAGCACAGCCTACAGGCGGATCTATCTCGAGGCCGAAGGTTTCGGAGCCTGCAGCTACACCAGCCGCTATGGATTATTTGACGGCTATCTCACCGGGAGTCGAGATGGACAGCCGGTGGCGCCGTTAATGGGCGATATCAAGGGCTACGATGGCGGCGCAGGGGACTATCAGATGGGGCCGCTAACCTTTATGTTGAACTACCCTGATCACTGTGTTTTGTACCGTTTTCTCCCAAGAAATCTGACCGCAACAGACGTGGAGATTGTCTGGTTCGTTCGCGGAGATGCCGAGCCAGAGGTCGATTACCAAGTGGATGACCTTATTTGGCTGTGGGACCACACGACTCAAGAGGATGAATACATCATTATGCGCAACAGCAAAGGGGTTAATTCACGCTTTTTTGAGCCAGGGCCCTACCACCCAGAGTTTGAAGAAACCCTGAGGGACTTTGTGCACTGGTACCTCCACAGGTTAGAAACGACCCTCGAGCAACGCTAGGGGTTTACTCGGCTGTCGTCCGATCTTTTACCGATGATATAGACCGCCAAACAAAGCGTTCTTTCAATGCGCTGCGCTTGGTAGAGGCTCAACTTTGCACACACACGCTCTGATCGCCTTTAACGGTTGCGCAATGGAGATGCACAGTGCACTGGCTTTGGTAAGGGGTCACGGGCTTAACCATGGTTGCAGCAGATTTCGGCGCGATCTCGCGGATAAGATCGTCTGTTTCTGGCCAACAGGCGGTGCCGTCCGTGCAGGCCAGCAAAATGCGTCTTGGACTGAGATTGACCAGTTGGCTGCTACGCGCGCACTGCCAATGTTCGCTGGCATCGCGACGCCTGAGATCGCAATCAAAGCCAATGCCTTGCAAACGTTCTAGCTGCTCCTCCACATTCATTGATGCCTTAATCCCGAGTTTTAATCGATCTCGAGCCTCGATCGCTATGCTACAACTCATCACAATTGCTGCCATCAGCACAACATTTACCCGTACAGTTTTCCTCCTCTGACGCTCAAATCGAACGAATTGAAACCCAACTGGCTCTAGTTTGCAGTAAAAAAGCCTTTAAAATACACATTATTTTTATTTTTTGCGCTAAATTAATACTTTTTAACGAAGGCTCGTTGTAAAACTGGTATCCAACATCGCTAGCTTATAGGTCAATGTGGTATTTAAGTGATAACTCATTCGTTTTCACTCGAAATCTTGCTCCTAAGCGCTAATTTACGAGGAAAATAGGTCAATCGATTCTAGTCGGTCATACGACGTGTGAGTGATTTCCCCGATCTGCTATCTAAAGAGAAATCCGTCACCAGCCGTTTACCTTGGCTCCAAAGAACCTCCCTCCTCGGCCAAAGCCCTCAATTGCGTTTATGAAAGATTGCGTTTATGAACGAATGCCAAATGCCCGACATTCTTCTTCATATGGAAGTTACCTAAATATAGAAGTTATCTTTATAAAAGTTACCTATATATTGAAGCTTCCTATGGCCCACTCTTACAGATTGCAGCAACTTTCCTTATCGACCGCTTCTGTTAATCTTAGGGCCTATCGCAACCGCACTCGATTAGGCAGACCATGACACCAAATACAGCTAAAGATGCAGTCAATGACGCAATTTCAGTCGAATACCGTCATGTCCCTCGCTTTGAACCTACTGACCAGGCGGCTATGCGCTATCTGGACGAGCATGGTTTCGTTGTCATCGCACATGCCTTAGCGACAAATGAAGCCGAACAGGCTGTTAACCTGCTTTGGGATTATCTCGAGCAACTCGGCACTGGCATCAACCGCTTTGATGCCAGCACTTGGGATAATGATCGATGGCCTGTCAGCGTCCATGGCGGTATCCTGCCCAGCTTAGGTATCGGGCACAGTCCGGCGCAGTGGTTTATCAGAAATTCGACGCGCATTCATCAGGCATTCGCCTCGGTTTGGGAGACCGAAGACTTACTGGTCAGTTTCGATGGCGTCAGTCTCTGGCGACCTTGGCTTGCCAACGCCGGCTGGAAGACTAACGAAGGCGGATCCTGGCTGCATATCGATCAACATCCGATTGGTCGGCCCGGCAAACACTGCGTGCAAGGCTTAGTCAATCTTCTGCCAACAAGTGCCGAGACCGGCGGAAATGTGGTTATTCCCGGCAGTCATCGATTATTCGAGCAGATACCCAATCTTTACGAACCCAGACTTAATCGAATTCACGAATCAATCGATCACTTTCGCTTCCCGAAAAACGATCCCCGACTTGAAGAAATGCAACCGATCAGTTGCCATATGGAACCGGGAGATCTGATGCTGTGGGACTCAAGAACTGTTCACTGCAGTCATCCGGGATCCGGCGCTGGAATGGATGTCTCAAAGCTTCAGCGTGCAGCAAGTTTAATTTGCATGATGCCCAGATCTAAGTCCAACGCTAAAGTCATTGAGCGCCGAAAAAAAGCACTGCAGGACGGAACCTCAACCACGAACTGGAGTGATCGCTTCATCAATGCAGATCACTTTCCAGACGTTATTGATGTGGCTCAATCAGACCGTTTTCAATGGCCTCAGATTCCTAAGCTCAATGCCCATCAGCTGACCCTGGTTGGATTTACTGAAAAGGAGATCGCAACACTGCTGTGAAACACAGCTTCCTCTGGAACTGAATGCACGGTCGAGAACGCCTAACAGTGACCATTGGACTAAACCACACAACCGATGAGGCGCAACTCGATTGCAAGACCTAAACTCATTTAGAGAACACAGATCCCACAAGCCTTAACAGTAGCCGACAAAACTAATTTTGTTGCACCAGCCCCGAAGATTCCTTCAAACGCAGATTGGCTTCAATGGCCCAAAATCCAAAAATCCAAAGCAATTGATCATAGACGTAGAGATAATGGCCGTGGATCATCCAAAATCCGCCATCGATCAGTAGCCCGGCGTAGACCACTCCCGCGACCAGCGGCAATCGCCCCAAGGGCCGTCCTTGGTGCCTTCGCCACACGCTCAACTCAATGACAGCAACCACAAGCAGCCAGAGCAAGGCGTCCTGAAAATCGAACCATGCATGCCAACCCGCCAGCTGATAACCCGCCTCATCACTGACGACATTGGGTTCGAGATAATAGTCGAGGGCGTTGCTCTCAAAAGCTTTACAATTGTCCGAATCGATCAACGTATAGCTTAGGTTGTAGCTATAAAAAACCTCACTGTCGATCAATGCGCAGGACGATGGCGCATCGAGTTCGGGCGTTACTTGAAGGTACTGGTAGCCTGCGGTCACGTTAACCACGATGGTATGAGCGAGCAAAAAATAACAAAGCCAGCGAAAAACCCGCAACCCGGACCGCACCGTCAGAAATGAACCAGAGCGAGCCGACAACCAAAAAGTTTCAATCTCAAAAGCCAGGATCAACCCCAACCAACCAATCTCATCGATCGTGGTCTTAAACAATCCCGACCACTGCAGCCAGGAACTTTCAATGCTGAGGAGCAATTGGGCATTGCCCCACTCATCGATAAAATAGAGCACTGAATTAAACAGTAACAAACCATAGACCAAAGGCTTGAGCCAAGGGCTCTGAACGAGTCTCCAAAAACTCGGCAAGCCCACTTGTATCAGCGTCTGTCGAAACATCATCGCCCCATTCTACTGGGTTAGAAAAAGAACCCAAGCACTCTTACTGTGTGGTTGACCCTATCAACTTCATGGAATGATAAAGGACCGACAGAGATGGACCCGATCAAAAGTAGAATGCTGACGTCAGAGGAAGAACCGGGAACACGGCTGAGCCCTCCTATGGTGATCGGCCAATTTTTACATCTCGGCGAAAAAATCGCATACTGGTTTTCACCGCGTTGAAGGCGTCTCTTCACCATGCCAATTTCTTCCAAAGACACACCGCCCCCAAACGAAAATATCGCGTCAAAACAGGCCTACCCTGAGGATCAAATCCATTCCAGCTTAACCGCCAATCACTATTTGAGCGCTGATATTTATCAAAAGGAATTAGCCAGAATCTGGCGACGCCATTGGGTCTATGTGGGACGTGCAGATGAACTCAAGAGCTCTGGAGACTTCAAAGTATTGCGGATCGCCGAACGCGAAATACTCTTGGTCTTAGACCGCTCGCATAAGATCGGGGCTTTTTATAATGCCTGCAGCCATCGAGGCTCAGTGCTCTGCGAAGCAGAATCAGGGCAGCTTAAATCCGGCAGAATCATTTGCCCTTACCACCAATGGTCTTATGGCCTGACGGGCGAGCTTCTGTCGACACCCAGAATCGAGCTTGGCTCCCAGGCCACCTCGCTCGGTCTCGATAGAGTCTTGCTGACAGAATGGGCAGGAAACCTCTACTTAAACCTCGATCAAACCTCTGATTTAACGATCTCTGACGCAATGATTCCAGACCCAACAACACTCAACAACTGGCCCCTATCAACATTAAAGGTGCGCCACCGGATGCAGTTTGACATTCGATGCAATTGGAAGATTTTCTGGGAGAACTATCTTGAATGCTACCATTGCCCGGGGATTCATCCCGAGCTATGCAGAATTGTGCCGCTGTATCAGGCGGGGCTCGCCACCGATCACCTTAAGTCAGGGTTTAAAGGCGAGGACCGCGTCGCAAGCGGCGTAGAATCCTGGACCGAAACCGGGCGCGCCATTGCACCGACCTTAGAGGGACTCTCTAAAGCTGAAGTTAAGGCTGGTCACACCTTCTTAGAGATCTACCCCAGTCAGTACATCGTTGCGCATCCAGACTATGTCCGCCAAGTCTCCATTCTCCCCAGCGCGCCAGGGGTCACACGGGTGACCGCGGAATGGCTCTTCGCACCGGATGTATTGGAAAACCCGTCCTTTGACCCTGCGCCAGCCATCGAATTTTGTGAGCGCCTACTGCATCAAGACGCTCGAGTGAGCGAACTCAATCAAC
>MDTB01098812.1_pt1 | contig 23010 bp, 21 predicted proteins | sample 811161 | NCBI WGS metagenome assembly MDTB01 (sample SAMN05326650, study PRJNA326480) | marine metagenome | isolation source: seawater | place: Mediterranean Sea | collected 2009
ATATAAAGTATAAATATCGATTTTAATAAGTTTTGAGACCAAACCTATTATATATGGAAAAAAAAACCTCTCTGAATGAATACTCATCATTTTTTCAGTTGTAACAAATGGTGAGTCTTTTGAAATACTCATATATGAAAAACCATCTGCACCTCCAAATTGAAGTGATTCTTGAAAATTAAAGTGAGTATTTGTAAAAAATATAAAAATATATATTAAAAAAAAATAAAAAAAAAAATTGATTGATAAATTATTTTTTTTCATTTTTTTTTAATAATTTAGCTGGGTTGCCTACAAATATTTTGTTTGCACTACAATTTTTAGTTACCACAGACCCTGCACCAATAGTTACATTTTTTTTTATTATTACCGGTAAAATTGTAGAATTACTACCAATCAAAACATTATTGAGAACAGTAGTTGATAAATAATTTTCTTTTAGAATTTTATTATTTTCAAACTTATCATTTATAAAATTTACACCATGTCCAATAAAGCAATTTTCTCCAATCTCTACATTTTCACAAATAAAAGAGTGACTTTGTACTCTCGTATTTTTTCCAATTTTAGAGTTTTTTTGAATTTCTACAAATGGTCCAATAAAACAATTATCATCTATATGACAATCATACAGATTGACAGGTTCTACAATAGTGACATTCTTGCCAAATTTAACATTTTTTATTTGTGACTTTTTTTTATTTATTTTCATTTAATTCAAAGTATAACAAAAAAATTGTCTACAGTGTACATGTGTATTAAAAAAAATAAAACTTCTAATGATTAAATTTCTAGACATAAATCGACAAGATAAAAATCTGTTAAAATCAAATGTTAAAGATATTATTAAAGTAATAAAAAATAATGACTTTATAAACGGCAATAATGTTAAAGTTTTTGAAAGAAATTTCTCAAAATTTTGCAACACAAAATTTTCAGTAGGTTGCAACAGTGGCACTGACGCATTGTTTCTAGCTTTAAAGTCGTTAAATTTAAAAAAAAATTCTGAGGTCCTTCTTCCTGCTCAAACCTACTGTTCAACACTTTTTTCTGTAATCAATGCTGGATTAAAACCAGTATTGGTGGATATACAAGCAGATAATCCGACGATTTGTATAAATGATTTAAAAAAAAAAATATCAAATAAAACTAAAGTCTTAATAATTGTTCATTTGTATGGTGAATGTTGCAATATAAAAGAAATTAGAAAATTAATTAAAAATAAAAAAATTTATTTATTAGAGGACGCTGCTCAAGCACATGGTGCACTTGACTATTCATACGGAAAAAAAGGTAAAATTGCTGGATCTATAGGCCACATGGCCTGCTTTAGCTTTTACCCAGGAAAAAATCTTGGTGCATACGGAGATGCTGGAGCAATTACAACAAATAACTCAAAATATTTTAAAAAAATTTTAAAATTAAGAAATTTAGGAGGAAGTAAAAAGTATGAACATAGTATTATCGGATTAAATAGTAGATTAGATACAATTCAAGCATCAATTTTGATAAATAAACTTAAAAATCTAAATACAAATAACAACAAGAGAAAAGAAATTGCTAAATTTTACAATAATAATATCAAGAATAAATTTGTTAAATTAATAAAATATTCAAAAGGATGTGTTTATCATCAATTTGTTATTTTATGTTATAAAGAGAAAAAATTAATTAATCTTTTTAACAAGAAAAAAATTCAATGGGGTAAACACTATCCAAAACCATTACATAAATTGGAAGCAACAAAAAAAATTTTTGTTAATCAAACTTTTCCTAATTCTGAGAAATTTTCTATGCATGGAATAAGCTTACCAATTGACCCCAACTTAAAAAAATCTGAATTAATTAAAATTTGTAATTTAATAAACTCACTTTAATTTCTCTAAAATTTTCATAACATCAATTGAAAAATTTACAGATGTTAAAGGTTTTTTTTTAAATTTTAAACAATTTAAAAACTCTTTCATTTCATTCTCTAGCGGCGAAGAAAATTTAATTTTTGGGATAAAAGTGGAACCATAGTAAATGTTTGCTTTTTGTGTAAAAAAATTTTTATTAAATTTGTTAATTTTTGGATATTTAGCGTACTTATTGTAAATTTTAATGGGATTTTTAAAATCAAGTTCATTAAATAAAAGCATTTTTTTTTTTCCAACAATAACTATTTTTCTAATTTTTTCTGGATTTAGCCAACTTGACTTTATATCAATTTTTATATTATCAATTTTTGCTGATATTGTTGCAATATCATATACATTTTTCTTAAGAAAATCATATCCGTATACATTCTTAATAAATAGTTTTTTACCAAAAAGGTAATTACAAATTGATATGTCATGAGATGATAAATCCCATGCACAGTTTATATCATTTCTTACAGGCCCAAGATTCATTCTTTCACAAGATACATAATAAATTTTTCCTAAATAATTTTTTTTTAATAAATTTTTAATATATTTTATATAATGATTATAAAAATATACATAACCACTCATGATAAAAAGTTTCTTTGATTTAGCTAAGTTATTTAAAGATTTTAGTTTTTTTATATTATCTGTAACTGGTTTCTCTACGAATAAGTTGAAACCTTTATTTAAGCAATCTTTTGCAATTTTAAAATGTAATTTAGTGTCAACTGAAATTATTATTCCTTCAAATTTATTTTGTAAGAACTTTTTAAAATTATTTTCAATTTTTACTTTTGGAAATTTTTTTTTTATCTCTCTTAAATTATTTTGGTTATTATCATGACAACAAATATTTTTAATACCTATTTTATAAAGCACATTTAAAATATTTGTTCCCCAATATCCAACACCTATTATTCCGATTTGATTATTTTTCAATTTAATGTACTGATTAGTTATGAAAACGTTATGTATAATTCCAGTTTATAACGAAGATAATAGACTTAATAGTTTAATAGATCAAATAAAAAGTAATCAACATAATGACTATAACCTCACATATATTTTTATAAACAACGGATCATCAGATAAATCTTTAAAAATTATTAAAAATAGCAATATAAAATATCTTAATCTTAAAAAAAACAAAGGTATTGGCTATGCTTTGATGATTGGTTATTTATATGCATTAAAATATCACTTTAGTTATGTTGTTCATTTGGCAGGTAACGGAAAAATGAAACCTTCAGAAATCAAATATTTATTACAAATACTTTTAGAAAAAAAATATAAGTTTGTATCTGGTAGTAGGTTTTTTTATAAATCTTCAAGAAAAAATAATCCTTTAATAAGAATCTTACTAATCAAATTATTTAGTTTTTTTTTAAGAATAGCGTTTAAAATAAATGTTTCAGACCCTTCATGTGGATTTAGAGCTTTTGATATAAATATATTTTCAAATTTTAAGAATGAGTATTTTAAAAAAGAACTTTTTACTTATGGCTATGAATATTATACGTTTGGGAAAATTATAAGTTCAAAAAAGATTAAATTCAAAGAAATTCCAGTAAGTATGGATTATCCACGATATGGAACATATTCAAAAATTAAACCTTTCATAGACTGGTATGTAATTATAAAGTTCTGGATAAAAGGTATCTTAACTACTAATAAATTATGAATTATAGTTTAAGTGATTATTTTTAAATAGTTTTTATAATAATCTAAAATAATTTGATTCCAATTATAATTTTCTCTTAAAAATATCATTATATTTTTTCTAAAACTTTTATTTCTTATTTTATTTTTTGAACTATTTAATTTAATAATTATTTTTTTAAGATTCGTATAATTAAAATTTATACTACAACCTAAATTATTATTGTCTAAAACCTTCCAATCTAGTTTTTTATTCACTACTGGAAATAGCCCGCATGACATAGCTTCTAGAATAACTAAACCAAAGTTTTCAGAGTTAGATGGATGTAAAAAAATATCATAATTAGAAAGTTTATTTACTAACTTATTTTTAATCGTACCTTTATAGGCAATATTTTTAGTATTTTGAATATTGTCTTTTAATTTAACAAAATATTTATTGTCATCAATCTCACCATATATATCAAGATTAAATAAATTAAAAAAAATATTTTGTTTCCAAATCTTAATCAAATTTATTAAATTTTTTGATGGATGAATCCTGGAATAAAATACAAATTTTAGCTCACCGGTTTTCCTTTTTTTAGTTAAAATATTTGGAATATGTACCCCATGCTGAATAATAATTAAGCTATTTAAAATTTTAAATTTTTTTGCTAAATTTTTTTTTTCAGATTGAGAATTTACTATTATTAAATTTGAAAATGTGAACATATGTTTTTGATAAAGATACCAAGCAATAATTTTTTTAATTTTTTTTTGAGAAAAAGAAAATGGATCAATCATTCCATGGGGTGATATAACAATTTTTTTAAATAATAATTTTGCTAATATAAAAGCAAGAATTAATCTAGGATGCCAACATCCATGTATATGAATTATGTTTGGTTTAAAAAAAAAGATATCAACAATCTTATGAGAAAATCTTACTTTAAATTTTTTATTTTGCGTATTTTTTAAAATATTTACAACTTTATAAATACCAAATTTTTTTTTTGTTTCTGATGTAAAATATAGTACTTTTAACATAATTATTATATTAACAATTTAGTTACTTTATATAAAATTTATGTCAAAAAAAAAGCTTCTGGCTATAAACCTTAATGAATTCAATTTAAATTTTCTTAAATATGGCGCCAAAAAATATAATTGTAAAAATATAAATAAATTTTTAAATCTTAAGTCCGTTAAGACTTTCTCATCAGATAGAATTCAGGATCAAAATTTAGATCCCTGGGTTCAAAGTATTTCGATCAATACTGGAAAAAAATCTAAAGATCATAAGATATTTAATCTTGGAGAGATATTACCAAAAAATTTGTTTCAAATTTGGGATTATTTGGCAAAAAATAAAATTTATTCAGCCATATGGGGTCCTATGAATACAAATATAAAAAAAAATAAATTTATTAAAATATTTATGCCAGACCCTTGGAATAATCAAGATGCGGTAAAACCTGATGAATTAGATAATTTTAATAAACTTGCCAGATATTATGCAAAGAATTATACAAAAAAAAAGAGTAAGATAAAATTTAGTTATTTATTTAATACTTTTATTTATTTAATTTTTAATGGAGTTATTTTTAATTTACTGAAAAACTTTCATATATTTCTATATGTAATATTTAAAAATGGATTGAAAAATTATTTTTTATTTTTTTTATTTGATATTACATCTTTGTATATATTTAAAAAAATAACAAAGAACAAGGATGTTCATTTTTCATTAATTTTTTTAAATTCACTTGCTCACTTTCAACATAATGATTGGGATAGCAAATCAAAAGAAAAGGACTATTTTTTATTCACTGACTTAATTTTAAAAATAATTTTTAAGCTGTCACAAAAGTATAATTCTTTAATAATATATAATGGTTTCAGTCAAAAAAAAATTGAGACAGAATATATGTTAAGGCCTGAAAACCCTGAAAAATTCTTAAAAGATTATAACATTAAATTTTATAAGTTTCATTCAAATATGACTAATGGTGCAATTCTAACCTTTAAAAATTCAGATGAACTTAAAAATCAATTAAAAAAAATTAAACAAATTAATATCCTTGGTTACCAATTATATGAAACAAAAATTTTGAAAAATTGTAATTTATTTTGCAGAATTCAGATTAGATCCAAAAAAAGTAGTTTTCACTTATTTTCGAAAAAAAGATTCTTAAAAAATTTATTTTATGAGAAAAAAAACAAATTATTAAAAAAAAAAATTGACTCTAACTATCAAAAATTTGTTAATAATATTAGGTTTATAAAAAGTACAAGTAAGCATGTTCCTTCAGGTGAACTATTTTATAGAGGAATTAATTTAAAGCACAAAAAAATTGAAAATATAAAAATATATGAATTAATAAAAAAATTTTATAGATGAAATTGAGAGAAAAAATTTGTGTTGTAATACCGTGTTTTAAAGTAGAAAAAGAAATACTTGATGTAATAAATAATATTGACTTCAATTTAGTTGATAAAGTTTTTGTTATTGATGATGCATGTCCTGAGAAATCAGGTCTTGTAGTAAAAAAAGCAAAATATAAAAAAGTAAAAGTCATATTTTTGAAAAAAAATCTAGGAGTTGGAGGAGCGACTATGACAGGTTTTAAAATAGCTCTAAAGCTTAAGTATAATATAATATTTAAATTAGATGGAGATGGACAACACGATCCAAATGATATTGTAAAGTTTTTAAAATACTTTCAACATAAAAAAATAAACTTTTGTAAAGGAACAAGATTTTACAGAAAAAAGGATGTTGCAAAAATACCTAAAATTAGATTACTCGGTAATATTATTTTAACATCCATCTCAAGAGCAACCTGTTCAAATAGTGAAATAACAGATGTAGTTAATGGTTTTTTATGTATTAGAGATACATTACTTAAAAAACTTGAATTAGATAAAATTAGTAATGATTTTTTTTTTGAGGAAGACTTATTATTTAATATTTCGTTATTTGAAAAATCCATAAAGGAAGTTCAGATTAAAACAATCTATAATAATAAAAGTTCTTTAAGTCCAATTAAAACTATTTTACCATTCTTATTTAAACATTTTAAGAATTATATATTTAAATTGACTTATAAACATGAGAAAAATAGAAGGTAAATTTTTTTTAACAATTATTTTATTTCTATTTGGTATTTATATTTCTTATAACAGAGGATCAAATTTTTCTGATGGAGATGCTTATAGCGTTATAAATGCGTACTTAAGTTTTTTTGAGGGGGATATATACAAGCCATCTAGGGGAGCATATGGTCACCCAATACCAGAATTTCTTATAGGCATCATATCCTATAATTTTGGTACAAAAATCTCTAATATTTTTTGTTTTACACTCTTTTTTTTATCAATAATTTTTTTTTACAAGGCTTTTTTAAAAAATAAAGACAATATATTTATATTTATTATTCTTGTTTTATCAAACTCTTATTTACTTTTAGAAAATACAAACTCTATAGACTACCCAATTGCTTTATTCTTCCTTTCATTAGCTTTTTACTCTTTAAAAACAAATAAATATTATTTGTCTTACATTTTTTTCGGAATGTCAATTGCATGTAGAGCAAACTTTTTAACTTTTGTATATCCAGTATTAGTTATTTATTTTTTTTTAGAAATCAAAGAAAAAAAATTTAAAAACTTTATTTTGGGGTGTACAGTAACTACTCTCGTTGGTTTGATATTCTATTATCCATTGTTTAATCTCCATAACTATTCGTTAGATTTTTTAGATATTCCATTTATAAAAGAGAGTGACAATAGAGTTGGATGGTATGGAGGTCCAAGCCTGGAATTTAGTTCTTTGTTTCCCAGATTTATTTATAAAATTTATTTGATTTGTGGAATTTTTAGCATTTTTCTAATTTTAATATATTTTAATAATTTATTAAAAAAAGTAAATTTTAAAAATAATGATAATATTATTTTGAGTTTGATAATATTTATTAACTTATTTGTATTTTATTTTATGCCAACAAAGATTTTAATAATTAATCCTTTTATAATTACCCTATATATAATTATTTTTAAACACTTGGATAAAAAAAAAATATATTTTTTAATTATTTTTAATTTTTCACAGTGGTTTGTTTTCTATAATATTGCTGATATAAAATATAAAAAACAGGACATCTGTTACGCAAAAGAGGCTATAGATTATACATTTAGACTATCAGTAAAAAAGGGCACAATTATTGAATATTTTACTAACACTAAAGATATGAGAGAATGTTATGGTTCTCATATGGGTGTTTATAATGAAAGTTTTATAGAGGGCAAACCGTTAAAATTATCTAGATAAACAATTTGGTAAATGAGAATGATTAAATTCGAATATCCAGCCATTATAATAATCTCCTCTGTTGAAAGGATTTCTTCCAACATGTCTGCCAACATCATGTTTATATGCCAGTTGTTTACCTAAACACTTTGTAAAAATATTTTTTTCTAATTTATCCCCATAAAATATAATCTTATTCACTTTTTTAGATTTTAAGAAATCATAGTAAATCTTTGATCTAATATCTTTATTGTCTATATTCCAAGTAAATTGAAATGAAAATGTCTTGTTATTAAAAAGTGATATTGACCTGTGTGTTGATAAAAGTACGTCATTTTTATCAAGAATTTTATTAGCCCATTTTGCTAATTGATACCCGTTTGCATTATTTGTCATAATTCTATCTTTAAATTTTTGATTAAGTGATCCTGGAAAAAAATTGATAACAAAAAAAATGTAAATTCCTATTATAAAAATAAGTTGTAAATATATTAATTTTGAGAAAACCTTAAAATATAATGAATTTATTTTTAAATTTTTTGAAACTAAATAAATCAACCAAAGATACCCCTCAAAAAGAAATCTAGGGAGATTACTTCCAAAAATAAAAACTAAAATAATAAATAGTAAGAGAATCAAAATAGGTAACTTAGATTTTAGAATTTTTTTATCTAACATTAATGGAAGTAAAATTAAGAGAGGTCCATATGAAGCGCTAAATGTTTTAAGGCTAATAGGAAAAAAAATTCCAAGAATTGATAATGAACCACCACTCAATAAAGAATGTTGTGTCTCATATCCATATATATTTAATGGAAATGGACTTCTAACAAGGTCAAAAAGATGTGTTCCAAAATATTCATACCTAAAAAGCCAACTAGGCAGAAAGGTGATACAAAAAATAAAAGCTATTGAAAAGATTGAATAAATAAATAATTTTTTTTTAATCATAATTGATAAAAAATAGAATCCAATCAAAATTGATGATAATAAAAAAGAATATTTTGTTATTGAATTTATTGCTAACACTAAAATTACTATTGGAAAAATTATTTTAAGTTGTCTTGTTTTGAGATAATCTGCTTTTTCATAAAGAAAAATAAAAATTATTAAAGTAGAAATACTGAACAATAATTGTGGCTTCGGAGAACTAGTTAAAAAAAAAGTTATTGGACAAATTAATATTAAAATTAAAAAAAAATAATTAGACTTTGTATTTGTGAATAAAGGTATTAAACATAACAATGATAAGAATTGTAATATACCTCCAAATTGTTCCGCTTTTAGTATCAGTCCAATTGCAATAATAATTTCACCAATTGAAACAATATTATAGTTCATTGGTAATAATTCTTTATTAAAACTCCCATTATTTAAAAGGTTTAGAGCACCAGAAAAGTGATAGTCTAAAGAGTCTGCATGGGTAATAGGAGAAGCAGAAATTAAAAAAAGCAAAAAATATATTAATAATATCCAATATAAATTTACATTTTGACTTTGAAATTTTAAATCTTTTAAAAATTTATATAACTTTTTATAAAATAAAAAAGGAACTAAACCAAAAAATACTAATAAAATTGAAACTATTTTTATTGTCAAATAAAAATTTAATTCAAAAATTAAAACTAAATATAATAGAAAAATCAAAGTATAAGTGCCAACAAGTGGCGAAAAATATATAAAATTCTTTTTGAATTCTATGTAAATTAGTTTCTTTGATGCAAACTTTTGTATTTGATAACCAATATTTATCACTCCTATACTTAGTAAAATCGATATAATAAGAGAAAAAGGAGAGTTTAATACATTGTGGTCTAATCCGTATAGCATTAAATTTATTTTTTAATGAATTTTTTTAATAATATTAATATTTTTTTTTGGTCATATCTCCTCATATGAAAATTCAATTCATACAAAAATTTATCAATTTTTTTTTCACTTAATGATTTTTCATTTGTAAAATTAATATTTCTTAGAGAAGTTGGTTTCAATTTTTTAACTGTTAGTTTTTCATGGAATTTTTCTGCTTTATTTTTTCCTATTATTTTAACGTTTATATTTTGATCTCGATTATTTATTTTTTGATATATTTTTTTTATAATTTCTAATATTTTAATTGGTTTACCCATATTTAATACGTAAATAGAATTTTGATAGTTTAATTGTGATGTTTGCAGAACTAAATTACACGCTTCACTAATACTCATAAAATATCTGCTCATTTTTGTATCAGTAAGCGTGATCGGTAAATTAGATTGAATTTGGTTTTTAAAAATTTCAATTGCTGATCCTGAGCTTCCAAATACGTTACCAAATCTCACTACAGATAAATTAGCTTTAGTAAAAGGTAATCCTTTCGATTTCGAGAGAGTTATTATTTCAGAACACCTTTTTGTAATACCCAATATATTTTTTGGATCTACAGCTTTATCAGTAGAAACTAGAGTGAAATTAATTTTGGTGTTTTTTATTGAATTCAATACAGAAACTGTTGCCAAAATATTGTTTTGAACAGCAGAAAATAAGTTTTCCTCTAAAATATTAACATGTTTATAAGCAGCTGCATGAAAAATATGCTGAACTTTATTTTTCTTTATTATATTTTTTAAATATTCTTGATTAATTACATCTAATAAAATATAGAAAACATTTTTTTTTGCTCCTAATTCTTGTTTGAGTTTGAACAAATTGTATTCAGAATTATCAATAATAATCAACTTTTTTGGCTCTGATCTTGATAGTTGTTTAGAAATTTCAGAACCAATAGATCCAGCCCCACCTGTTACTAAAATTATTTTTTTATCAAAATATTTTATAGAGCTTTTGTCAATATCAAATAGTTTTCTATTTAAAATATCTCCAAGTTCAATATTTTTTATATCTTCTATTTCTACTTGATTTTTCTTGAGCAATTTTTCTTTGCTCGGTAGAGCAGTAATATTTGGAGTAATACGAAAAAGCTTATCATATAATTTTATTAATTTTGTATATTTCATCGAAGGGATTGCAATAATTACGTTAGAAATTATTTGTTTTTGAGCTAACGAGAAAAGTTCCTTACTCGAAACTATTTTTTTTCCCAAAAATTTTTTTCCAATCAAGTTTATATCATCATCAACAAAAAAACTTATATTCTTATTCTTTTTAATCAGTTTTTTTGCTAATTCTCTTCCAGCAAAGCCGCATCCGTAAATTACTGAACTGTTCAAAGAATTGTTAATTGTATTTGGATATTCATTTTCAATTTTAATTAATTTATATTTTGAAAGTTTAAATTTAACATTTTTCTTTAAAAAATTTTCAATTTTTAAAAATTTTTTTTTTTTTATATATTTTTTTATCCCTATCAAATCTGCAATAGAATAATTAATTTCATTAATTTTACTTTTTTTATAAGTAATCTTTTCATTAGATATTTTAAGCAGTTTTATAATATCTTTTATTTTAGTTCCACACCCACTGCCGACATCAAAAAGAAAAGATTTTTTGGCAAGAAGACATTTTGAGTATATATCGCATACGTCATCTACATGAATAAAATCTCTTACAGAATTTCCATTATTGTAGATTATTAAATTTTTATTTTTATTTTTTGCTTTTATTAATTTATAGACAATTGAAAAATTTTCTTCACCACCATAAATATTAAATACTCTAGCAATTATCAGCTGTATTTTATTTTTATTACAAAAATTATTTAATAATGTTTCACAAAGTAATTTAGTTGAAGCATAAAGAATTCTGTTATTATCATCTTTAACATATTTATTATCAATTATTGATCCATAAACTGATGCACTACTTGTATAAATTATTTTATTTAATTTTTTTTTATTAACACAATCTAAAATATCACTCAAATTTACAATGCTTTGATTAAAATAATTGTGGAATGAGTTTATTTTGGCGAGTTTTGATGTTGGATAAAAACTATTAATTATTAAATTAAATTTTTCTGAATTATGAATATTAAAATCCTTAAACTCTTCAAAATTATACACTTTAGATGCAGTGATTTTTTTTTTTAAACTTTGTGATAAAACACTTCTTTTACCTAAGATTATAGTTTTCAATTTTTAAAAATCTCCAAATTTTTTGACATGATTTATTAACTTCAAATTTTTTTGCATTTTTTAATGCATTTTTTGATAATCTTTTATAATTTAAAATTGTTTTATTCAAAAAAAGATCAAAATTTTTAACTGTTCTATAATTAAATATATATCCATTATAATTATTTTTTACAATTTTTCTTATATCACCTCTTGCTGCTGTTATTACAGGAATTCCATATGAGCTTGATTCTAATGCAACATAAGGAAAATTATTTATTGGAGAAGTTATTACGGTTATGTCTGTATTAGAATAAATTTTATTTTTTTTTGTCCATCCCCAAAATTTAACTTGTTTATATTTTTTTAAATATTTATTTTTTAATGAACCATCTCCAAATACATTAAAAATAATATTTTTTGAATTTTTATTTAATAAAAATAATTTCAAAAATAATTCTGGATCATTTTCATCTTCTAATCTTCCTATAAAACTTATTTTAAATAAATTTATTTTCTTCTTCTTCTTTTTTTGAAGTTCAATCCCATTAAAAATTACTTTATGATTAACTATTCTAATCCAAGGAATTAACCGCAACCACCAATTTCTTGACGTATATGATCCAAAGACAATGCTATCTAACTTGAAAGTAATTAAAGAAAATAATCCTATTCCTATTAAAGTTTTAATACTATATTTAAAAACCCCACTGTGTAAAGATAAAACTATTTTAAATGAATTTTTTTTTAAGCGATTAAAGAAAATAAAATAATAAACATGTATAGCAAAATTAGTGAAAAAAATTATATTTTTAGAAGATTGTATTTTTCTTATTAAATATTCAACTTTTTTAATATCCTTAAAAATATCTATATTATAAACTTTGAGGTATTTATTTTTTTTCAAATTTGGAAATGTTTTTTTTTGATTTTTATCGAATAACACTACATTTCTTTTTTTTTTTAAATTGTAAATAACGTTTTGTTCTAAAAAATTTGCTGTACCACCTCTATACCCATCTGATAAGAAAAAAATTGTCATAACAATTCATTTTTTGATAAAATTTTTTTTTCTATGAAATTTGATATTTTATTTATAGAGCCAAAATTTTGAGTGGTGATTTCATCATTATCAATTTTGATTTCCCATTTTTTTTCAAAATATGTTACAAGATCAATAATTCCAAAAGAGTCTATATACCCAAGCTCTACTAATGAATCATTTTTTGGAATGTCTTTTATTTTTGCAATAATTGGATTTCCTTTTCTTAAAAAAGAAACCAAATCATTCTCTATTTGTTTAATTGATATATTCATAATTAATATTTTCTTTATTTGGATTATTTTTAGTTGACCAATTTGCTGACATTTTTTTTAAAAAATGGTCAGAAAGCCCAATTATAAAAGCCATATTTTCTCTAAACCCTAGTCTTGAACTTATATCGGGATTTTTAAATTTAGAAATTAAATTCATAAAAGAATCTTTATTTAATTTTTCATTATCTGGTAATCCGTCGATGAATTCATTTACAATTTTTAAACCTATTTTATTATTAAAAAAAACTTTCGCTTCGGGCGCCTGGTAGGCAAATTTTGGTCTATTTACAATTTCATTAGGTAGTATTTTTTCAAATGATTTTCTTAATAAATTTTTCAATTTAAGGCATGGTGCTTTAGTTTCAGGCGAAATATTGGCTAGCTCCACATTCAATTTATCATCAAGATATGGATATCGCCCTTCAACTCCATTAGCCATTGTCATCCTATCACCCTGGGAGGATAATAAATAGCCACTTAATAAGGTATTTGTCTCAATAAGTTGAGCTCTTTTAATAGTTTCAATTTGATTAAATCTTTTATCCAAATTTTCTAAAAAATCTTTTTCAAGGTTTTCTCTTGAATAAATATCTTTATCTAAATTAAAAAAGTTTTTTATTACATTGTATTGGTTCCATCTTACTTGGTGTGAATAAAAAATATTATTTAAATCCTTTAAGTTCTTTAGATAAAATTCTTTAGTTAGTTGAAAATATCTTTTGTTGTTAAATTGTGGCAGATGATAATAAAGTTTTTGTAATAATTGTGGTCTTATTTTTGAATCTGGAAATTTTGACCAAAATTTTCTGATTTTAAGCTCACCAAAAATATCGTAACCTAAAAGAACCTCATCTGCACCTTCCCCAGTAAAAACAACTTTGTGTCCAACTTCTTTTACTTTTTTTGACAATAAATACATCGGAACTGGTGCTGTTCTAAATAAATGAGCTTCAGAATGATTAATTGCCTTTTCAAAATTTTCTGAAATATCTTGATCTGAGATCTTGAGTGCATAATGATTTGAATTTATAATTTTTTGAATTTTTTTTTGGGCTTCAGACTCGTCATATTCTTTATTTTCAAACTGAATAGAGAATGTATCAATAGGAGAGTTCTGAATTTTTGTTAAAATATATGCTAATGCAGAACTATCAATACCTCCTGATAGATAAGAACTAAAACCTACTTCACCATGGATTTGTCTTTTTAGAGCATCCTCAAGCATTTGATAAAAATTTGGCTTATTATTATAATCATCATTAAATAAGATTGGATTTTGCCAATATTTTTTTGTCTTTACGTCACCATTTTTGTAAACAAGATAATGACCAGGCTGCAATTGATAAATATTTTCAAATGAAGTAGTTGAGTCTATATTTGACCAAAATAATGCTGTAGAAGCTATACTTTTTAATTCAGTATTTAGGATTTCTTTACTAAATGAGCTAATAGATTTTACCTCAGAAGCGTAAACAAAAAATTCGTTGTTCTTTTTATAAAATAGAGGACGAATACCAAATCTATCTCGAAATAAATATAAGGTTTTATTTTGTATGTCATAAATTGAGATTACAAATTGACCTTCCAATTCATTTACAAAAGAGGTTCCTTTTATCTCGAATAAATTTTCAAGAAGTTTAATTTCAGAGTCAATGTCTTTTTTATTGAAAGAATATTTATTTATTATTTCCTTATAATTAAAAATTTCTCCATTAAATGAAAGTATGTATTTTTTGCTTTTACTGAGAATAGGTTGTTTGCCCTCTTTAATTTTTTCAATTGCTAATCTAGCTGTTGCACTTGAAAAATATTTACTAATTATTACACTTGTTGAATCAGGGCCTCGATGCTCAATATTTTGTATCATCCTAGTTATTCTAATTTTTGACTCTTCAAGTGAGAGAGATTTATTAAAAAAGCCAGCAATACCACACATAAATTAAACCCATAGTTTAAAAAAAATTATACTAAAAATGAATCACCATCTAATAAAGATGTATCCCATAAATTTTCTTTTTTTAAATTTTCAACTAATTTTAAATCCCTTGAATAGTAATAGAATAGATAATTTGACACTTTTCTTTTAAAAGTCTTAAATTTTGAAAAAAATAATTTTTTTTCATAAGAAGTGCCTGTCATTTCAATTATTTCATATCCAAGATCAAAACTTTTTTTTATTGTTCCTTGAATTAAAGAAAAATATATTTCGTTATTATCATTTTTACTCACAATATCAATTATTGAAATTCTTTTAAGATCAAGTTCGTCATTATTTCTCTCACAACATAAAGCAAATCCTAAAATTTTATCATTATCTTTTATGTAAACAATCCATGGTTTTTTGAGAAATTTTATATGCCAGTTTAACCAATTTTTAGATTTTGACATTAAAAAATTATTATTTTTATTTTTAATCTCTGACCAAAAATTTTCAAATTCTTCACTAAAATCATATTTCAATTGTATTTTTTTTTTTTGCTCAAATTTTTTCCAGTGATAAATTTTTTTATAAAAAGTTATTTTAAAAAAAAAAGAAATAATGTTTAAAATCGGTTTATAAAATTTTAAATTTTTATATAAAAAAAAAGCATTTAAAAATTTTTTAACATTTAAAATCAGAAAATGATTTTCATTAAAATATTTAGTTGGTATTTTTTTTGCTCCAAACCTTAAAAAAAATTTTTCAGTGGTTTTGTTGGGAGTGGTAGTTATAAAAATATCAATATAATCTTGTAAAAAAAAACTATTCATCAATCTAATTGAGTCTAATCTAAATTTTTCATCAACTACCCACGCATGTGAACAAGCAACTAAAACTCTTTTCTTTTTGAAATAATATTCTTTAACTATATTACCAATAAACCCTACAACTTTAGAATTTTGTTCTAAAACCCACCCAATAGGAAAATTTTCTTTTGAATTATTTATTAATGGATTATCTTTCCACAACGAAATCCATTTATTTTTATCTAAAATTTTCAATTGATTTCTTATATGTAATGATTTTATTTTTTCGTAATCGTTTAAATTTGCTTTTCTTATTGTCATTTTTTAAAAAGATTAAGTAATTTTTTTATGTTTATATCAAATCCAGTTAGTTTTCTTCTAAAATCTTGTAAATTTACAAAAGGACCAATTGATACTCTTGTTAAATAAAAATTGGAGTTATTTTTGCTATTTATTTCTGAAGTTGTAACTGCTGATTTAAAATTTAATTTTTTCAAAATTTTATGTTCAAAATAATTTATATCATTTAGAGATCCATATGGGTAAGCAAAATGAAATATTTTAATATTAAGTTTTTTTTCTAATATTTCTTTACTTTTTTCTATCTCATTTTCAATTATCTCTTTTGTAAAATTAGAGAAACATAAATGAGTGTGAGTATGACATCCAAAATTTATTAAATCATCTTTCTTCATTTCTTCAATATGATTAATATTAAGAAATACATCTTCATGACTCTCTCTAATTTCATTATTAGTCAAATTTGTAAAAAGGTTTAATTGCCTTGTAAGATCTAACTCTTTGATTTTATTTTTTAATGTAAAGAAAACTTTTTCTTTTTGAGAATCATTGATACACAAATACTCTTTACCTTCAAAATTCACTTTTTTTACTTTCTTTAGATAATTCCACAATTCAATCCACCACGCCCATGGTCTTGTAACAAAGTTCTTTGAAACTAAATAAATCGTGGCAGGTATGTTATATTTTTTTAATATTGGGTATGCTATTTCATAGTTATCAAGATATCCATCATCAAAAGTAACTAAAACCGAAAAGTTACTACACCTAAAATTGTAATTATGAAGATCCTCTATAGATATCAAATTAAAATTTTTACTTATAAATTTCATTTGTGCTTCAAATTCGCTCTCTTTAACGCATAAATGTATGTTCGGCCCTGTCTCTTTAGAAAAATCAATATCTTTTAACACTCTATGATAATATAGAATTATAAAGTTAGGTCTTTCAATTTCTATGATTTTTTTTATATAACTTATTTTAATTAAATTATTAATTATTTTTTTTATCATTTTTTTTTAATGTCTTAATAAAAAATAAAAATTTAATTATAATAGATTTAAAGTATGATCTCAAATCATTAGGTATAATTTTTTTTTGAATTACGTATGCACGGTAAAAATTTTTTTTTTTAAAATACCAAGTTATTAAAAATTTGTTGTACCAATCTAACCTTTTTTTGTTAGTCAACTCAAAGATTTGATTTTGATAAATTTTATGAAAATTTTTATAATTTATATATGATTGCTCTAAATTACTCACATTTCCACCACCTACCCAACAATTACCTAATATATCAGGTATAAAAATAAATTTATCTGTTTTCTGTGAACATTTAATCCAACAATCATAGTCTTCCCAAGAATATTTATTTTTATCTTCAGATAAAAAATTTACACTTGCTAATAAGCTCTTTCTTACAACTGCACTCGAATTTGCTATACCATTACCATCTATAATAAGGGTTTCATATATTGGTTGTTTCATTTCTTTGCTTTTATCTTTAATAATTTTTTTTATAAAGCCGAGCTTTTTTGGCAAATAGTACATCCCATGATATATTAGATCTGGGTTATATTTGGTTATTGATTGATTAACTTTTAATAATTTATCCTTTTTCCAAGTATCATCTGAGTCTAAGAAGGCTACCCAGTCAAACTTGGCTTTTTTTATTCCAAAATTTCTGGACCTTGCAATGTTATTTTTATTATTAAATTTATGGAAATATATTCTATCATCTTTAAATTTATCTATTATTTTCTCAGGTGAATTATTTGAGAAATTATCAATTATTATTAGCTCCCATTTTTCATAATTTTGCTCAATAACTGACAAAATAGAATTATACAAAAAAGGAGAATTATAATTAGGCATCACAATTGAAAACTTGATACTCACAATTAATCTATCTTTTTCCTGATTGTTTCATTTGGGTTATGAAGTCCATCAATCAAATTTACAAATAATGCATTTTTAGTTATTGACGAAAATCTAAACCATGTTCTAGGGTTTATTTTCAAGATAACATTATTGTCTAATTTTAAAATTCTAATTTGTTTTTTGTTTTTAATTTCAAAATTGACTCTACCAGTAATAACTAAAATTATGCATTGATACTTCTTGTGACTGATCCAGTCATTTTTTTTTTTTGAATTTTTTATGTTATTAAAATAAATTTCTCCAAATTTCTTTAAGATTTTACTATCTTTATCAATAAATTTTATTAGTTCACCAATTTTAGTTTTGAAAACTTTATTTTTATAAATTTTATACATTAATGATCTAAAAATTCTTTAATTTGATTTTTGGTTACCAAATATGGACTCTTCTTATGAATTAAAGTTTCTTTGTACCATTTAACTGTGAGATTAATACTTTCATAAATTGATAGTTTTGGCTTCCATGAAAGATTTTTTTTAGCTTTATTAATGTTAAGTTGTAGATTTTTTTGCTCATAATATTTATTTTTTTTTTTAAATTCCAACTTACCTTTTCCCCAAATTTTAATAATTTTTTTTACAACAGTTAAAACATCTGTAACTGTATTTTTTTCAGATCCAAAATTCCAGCCACTAGAAAATTTATATGGATTTTCATATAATTTTTTTGCTAAAATTAAATATCCATGAAGTGGTTCTAAAACATGTTGCCAAGGTCTATTAAAATATGGATTTCTTAAAATAATGGTTTTATTGGAATTAATTGATTTGATACAATCAGGTATCAATCTATTTTCTGACCAATCACCGCCACCGATTACATTTCCCGCTCTTACGGTTGCTAAACCGCATTTTTTTTTATTTTTAAAAAAACTTTGATAATAAGTATTAGCAATTATTTCAGCACATGCTTTTGATCCACTGTAAGGATCTTCACCCCCCAAACTATCTTCTTCAACAAATCCTTTTGTCGAATTATTACTTTTGTAGCATTTATCAGATGTAATACAGATTATTGCTTTAACTTTATTATCAGATTTTAAAATTTGTAATATATTCAATGTGCCATAACTATTGATCGTATAGGTATCAAAAGGATCTGTATAACCTTTTATGATTAATGGTTGAGCTGCCATATGAAAAACAATTTCAGGTTTAAAATTTTTAATCGTTTTTTTTAATTTTTTTAAATTTCTTATGTCAAGCAAAGAATATTTTATTTTTTTGTTTAATTTTAATTTATAAAACAAATTTTTATTTTTATTTGGTGAATATCCTATTCCATAAACTTTTGCACCTATTTCATTTAACCATAAGCATAACCAAGATCCTTTGAAGCCAGTAGCACCAGTTACAAGGATTCTTTTATTTTTATAAAATTTATTTACCATTTTTTCCATGGTGCATTTCCATTTGACCAAATTTTGTTCAAATATTTTTTTTCTCTTAAAGTATCCATACACTGCCAAAATTTATAATGTTTATAAGCATATAATTTTTTATTTTTTGTAAGTTTTTCAAAAGTTTTCTTTTCTAAAATTGTGTAATCATCTTTAATAAACTTAAAAACTCCTTTACTCATAATAAAAAAGCCACCATTAATCCAATTTTGAGTAGCTTGTGGTTTTTCTTTAAAATCAAAAACTTTATCACTAGCTGAGATTTTAACTTCGCCAAATCTGACTGGTGGTCTTACCGCAGTTAAAGTAACTATTCCATTGTGTTGTTTATGAAATTTAACCAATTTTTTGAGATTTACATCACTTACCCCATCACCATATGTTGCTATAAAATCATTATCACCGATTATTTTTTTTAATCTTAAAATACGACCTCCAGTTAAGGTATTTTTTCCAGTAAAACATACATTCACATTACAATTTTTAATTTTATTATTTTTAAAATAATTTTTAATAATGCTTGATTTATAGCCAGTCGCTAAAATAAAATCATTAAAACCATAAAATTTAAAATATTTTATTAAATGCCATAATATCGGCTTTTGACCAATTTTAATCATTGGTTTTGGTTTTAATACTGTTTCCTCAGCTAATCTTGTGCCAAGACCTCCACATAAAATCAATACTTTCATAATTTTATTAATATTTTATAATTTAAATAAATAAAAAATTTTATTTAAAAAATGTTTTTTATATTTTTTTAAATTTTGTATCTAACTTTAAATATTTAAAATTAAAATTATATACCAACTTCTGTACAAGTATAGATATAACTCATATCAATTTGTGATAGCATTATCAATTTCTATAATATATTTTTTTGGAACTTTAAGAACTGGTAATTTATAATGCTGTCCTCTCCAAATTCCAATATTAGAGTTTATAAAATTTAAGGTACTAAGTGCTGGTTTTTCTTGCAAAAGTGGTGAAAGTAATTGCGCTTTAATTAATTTTTGGATTGATTTTTTTACATGATTTAAAACAACTTTGGGTATCTGATTTGATCTTAATGTTTCATACCACACATTTTCAATTATTATCATTATCATATCTAAACCTGTTGGAATTTTACAACTATTATCAAACTGCTCCCAATCGACAAATAATACATCATTTAAGTCATTAAACATTACATTGCCAACTAAAGATAGATCACCATGAAATGGTGAGTACATTTTATTTTTATATTCATGCCATATTTCAATATAATGGTGGATCGTTAAGTCTAAAAATTTTTTTATTTTTTGATAAATTATATTTGGATTTAAATTAAAAAAACCTTTGTTAAGTTTAATTTCAATTTTATAGTAAGTCTTTGTTTTTATATCTAGATTACAAACAATTTTATTTTTACTTAAATTATTATACCAGTTAATACCTTGGTATTCTGAAATTATTGAGTCAATTCCATTTATAGATGTTGATGATTTAATAATACTATTGGTTTCTGATCCTTGGTGATTATTAGAGACAATTAAAAAAGTTTCTGAATTATGTCTATGAACTCCTTTGATATATTTCACTTTTTGGCTACTATTATGATTGCAGGACAAAAATATCTTGCTTTAAGGTATTTCATCAACAAGATTTCAAAATATTTAAATATTAAATTTTGTTTCCAAGTGACTATATCTTCGTTTTCATAAGTCTCGTATTTGTCAATTCCTTCTCTAGAATTTGGTACAACAAGAGACGGAAAATGATACATAGGAAAACAACAATAATCATCAATTTTTAAAAACCCAGCCTCTTTTAAGAGATTTTTTAACTCATTAAATGTATAAATATGCGTTCTATAATCTTTTTTTTTAAATATTCTAGAAATAATATTAGATATAAATCTTGGTAAAAAAGTTGTAAATTTCAAATTCACATGTGGGTCTGGTTTACCCATTAAATATCCATAAAAAAGTTTATTTTCTATTGCTAATAAAAGCTGGCCCTCTTTATTAAGGCTTTTATGAACTTTTTTTAAAAACTCTAGTTGCATTTCTCTTGGTTTTTTTAATTTATTTTCCCCAGTTGAATTTTTTGATTTAAAATTAGAATTACTTAAATATTCATCAACAATAATTTCTGATTTTTCTGGTATCCATTCAAGCACACCATTTACTATTGCATAGTCTGCTATATTCTCAAACTTAATTTCTCTTATATCATCATGTACTAAATGAATGTTATCTAAACCCTCCTCTTGAGAGCGAGATTTAAGAAACTTAAGTGAGTCATGCGTTTTGTCTACAGCAATAACTTCATGGCCACGTTTAGCCATCCCAACTGATAAAACTCCCCACATAGCTCCATAATCAATGCAGATGCCTTTTTTATTATGATCTAAAAGTTCTAATGCAGCCTCTCTTTTTGGAGAAAAGATCATTTCCTCAAACTTTGGCATAAAAGATTTTACAGCACTTCTACAATTTTTATTTTTTAATATTTCTAAAAACTCCTTATTATTTGCTTGGGATAAATTAGACCAATACCCTGTCCTTCCTGATAAAAAAATGCCATCAACACAATTATCATATATTGATTTAAGATATGTCCTAAGATCTGTCATTTTCAAATTTATTATTCATTTAAGTTCTTCAACATAAAGTCTAGCTCATCTAGATCTGACATCGAAGATTAATGATGCATTAAATCGTATAAAAATTCTTAAATTAATTCAATAAAAAAGAGTCCAATTTTGAAGATGACATGTTTAAACATAATATGGATATTAAAAAAAACACTCATAAAATTATTAGTAGTATTAATCTATTAAGATTGGGAAATAATCCTGTAAAAATTATTGATAAATATACTTAAGAACTAATTTTAAAGAAGTAAATCTTAAAACCAAAAAATTATTTTTCTAGTAATAAAGATACAATTTTTTTTGAGGGTTCATTTATTTTTTTTGCATAAGTATTACAAAAAATTTTAATTGCATCTTGTAATTGATTTTGATACCACCATTTATCTACATCTTTCCAAATTTCATTTACCTTATCAGCAGCAGATTTTGGGGATAGATGGATAATTCCTACATCAACTAAATTTTGATAATCAGGCTTTACAATTTCACGTAAATGATCAAAATTATTCTGCCAAAATGCTAATGTTGGAATATTTTGACTTATTGTTTCTAAAAAACCTGTAGAATCATAACTATGAACTACTAGTCTACTATCTTCAATCAACTTTTCAATTTTGGACTCTCCTAAATCTAATTTAAGTGAAGTGTCAAATTCACGCCATCTTAAATCTTCAAATAATCTTTGATTTTTGTATAACGGATCTAATCTGATTGTAAGAAGTTTTCTTGGTAATTTTGTAAGCAAATTTACAAATTTTTTTTGATCATCAAAATAT
>MDTB01067701.1_pt1 | contig 23005 bp, 13 predicted proteins | sample 811161 | NCBI WGS metagenome assembly MDTB01 (sample SAMN05326650, study PRJNA326480) | marine metagenome | isolation source: seawater | place: Mediterranean Sea | collected 2009
AAATCCAGTATCAGGATTAAAAAAATGTAGATCAATTAAGCCTGCAACTGAGACATATTGATCAAAATCATAGGACATCCAGGTTTCACCCCTGTCCATTGTTTTAGTAAAGAATGCTGGACCTCGAACGCGCCCAACTGCGTACATGGCCGTATCATTGATGACCTGAATACCGCATAAACCCTGAGGAGAAGGACCTGTAAAATCATCGAAAGGCATCCAGGAAGAACCTCCGTCTGAAGTATGATACAGATTTATGATATCAGTTGCACCAAATTCACCATCACCTACATTACCAGCCCAACCATTTAACTCATCAAAAAACCCAACAGAGCGAAAATGTGTTTCAGATTGTTCAAATTGTAATTCCCAACTATCACCGCCATCTGGTGTATGATATATTTGCCCCCAACCATTGACTGCCCAACCTAGGTTCTCGTTTAAAAATTGAATATCATTAAACCTTGTCACTACTGGTGCATTGGGCAATTCGGTCCATGTCCCTGTTTGGCCAGTTAATAATGTTAAAAAAAGAAAGAGATAATGAATAAGTTTAAATTTATATATAACAGAATATGCTCTTAATATCATAGTGATTAAAAATTAAAGCTAATATTTAATCGCTTGATCTCACCCAACGGTCCATAATCAGATAATGAATAATCAATGGTTAATAATGTAGAAGTACGATTTATTAAATAATTCATGCCTATACCAAAAGAAGGTCCTTCAATTTTATCCTGCTTGTAAAACGACGGCAAACCTCCTCTTATGAATATTAATTTCCGATAATCTAATTCTAATCCAAAATTCAAGTATTCTGTATTATCGTTTGGATGGAGTGCATCTACGCCATATGCCAATGTAAGCGATTCTGTTTTTATAAATTCACCAGATAAACCCACTCGAAAAAATAATGGCAGAGGAAAATATTCCGTTTCATAAACCGCATTAACAAATTCTACATTACCTTGATTATCCTGATCTGGGTCAACACTAATCTTCTGGTCTCTTCCCTCCATCCTCATTTTACCACCATAATTACTTATTGAAACGCCTAGCCTTGTACCATAAAACGGGGTCTCAAAAAGTGTCCCTATATCAACGGCAAATGTTCTAGCGGTGGAGTGCCAAATATTCTGTTGGATATATTTAAAGGAACCACCAAGAGAAAAACGGTCTGTTAACATTTTTGAATAGGTAAAACCTGCAGAGAGATCATTTGTTGAAAATTTTTCACCTGTGCCATGGGGTTCTGAAACAGTACGGACAAAATCATCTGGTGAAGAAAGGTTTATCACACTCAACCCAATTACACCTTTTTCTCCTAGGTCGATACCAACAATTGCAAATTGATATTTCATTGCAACCAACCAATCATATGAGCCAAACTGGACGCCGATACCTTTATGGCCTGCAATACTAGCAGGGTTCCAATAAATGCCACTCAAAATAGCTTTTTGACCAGCAACAGCACCACCCATTCCAGAACTTCTCGCATCCATCCCTATTTTTAAGAACTGAGCAACCGTAGTTCCCGTTTTGCTCATGGATTGGTTATTACCAAACTGTGCTGAACAAATGCTGATAGCATAGGTTAAAATGATCAGAGCATATTTCATTTGATCACCGCAAATCGCCCTAATTTTTCTCCAATTCCAGGGGCGTCTACATGATAAAGGTAAACACCATAAGCTAAAGGAAAGTTGTCTTTTGTGGTCAAATCCCAATGCTCTTGACTATTATCTATCTCTGAGTCATGCTTAATGGTTTCTACCAATTCTCCATTTACAGTATATATTGTGATCGTACATTCTTTTGGAAGATTAGTGAAATAGATTTTTCTAGGACCTCGATCCATTGGACTCTGAAGATCTAACTGCTCTAATACATTTGTGACAACATAAGGGTTAGGAACAACATAGATACTATCTAGCTTTGATGATGCAACTGTCTTATCATATTGCGTTGCTAGTGTTGTATAGATCATAGTATCACTTGCTGAAAATGGTCGATGAGTATCTATAAAAAATATATCGCCCTCGCTCGCAGCTATCGTATCCCCGCTATCAGGTAAGAAAAATGTGAACTCCCATTTTCCTCCTAAAGGCTGACCATCCATAATAATCGCTCTATCTCCTAGAGACCAAAGGCTATCGGGGTCATCACCTTCTTCAATGATAGTGACCTCTTCTTGAAATGGTACTCTTCCTGGTGTTACATCCCAGACTTCAAAATTCATTCTTGAATTCCCAAAGCTAGGATGAAGCGAGGTACTACTTGTATCAACTATCTCATTAAAAAATCGTACTTCATAGGCACCTGGATACATGAATTGATCTGCACCATTAAAAGGAATCACCTCTGGTTCCCACGTGCAAGATGAAGTCGGAGACCATTTTGTATTTTCTTCATTCAAAGCTAAGACCACATCTTTAGCAGTTATTTTTACTCCATCTACAATTGGATTTGTTAATTCAAGGTCAAGGGCCTCACTATTGATAATTGGGTAATACAAATACGACACGGTATAAGTGTTGCCATCGATCATACCTCCTCCATCAATTCCCTTTATTTTCCCTGTCGTATCTAGCAATTCAAAATCATCATTAATAAAATAAGTATTACCACTTTCATCACTGACGGAAACTGATCCAAGGTCAATATTCCCATGTAATAGTTTTCTGTATTGCTCAATAGATATAGTAACTGATTCTTCTATAAGCATAAGATCTTTTAAACTATACCTAATGGGCGATTCTCGAAATGTTATTTCAAATTGATTGTTATTCTGTAAACTATATGGATCAACTATGTCTAAAAAAATCTTAGCTGTTGTGACTCCAGTTTTATGAATGATCTCATTATTAAGTATAGTACCGTTTACAACTCCTATAGCAGGGGAACTCGGTACGACCCGTACGGTGTTAATATCCGTAATTAGTTCATTTGTTGTGGGATTCAATGTAATGGTTTTAGAGCATTCACTTGGAGGAATCTCCAACTCTCTAGAACCATGGTCATAGGATACAACCGCATAATAATAGGATTGTCCATTTAATACATTATTAGAGTCAATATAAGAATGTACCAAACCAGTATTATCGCCTAGAGTATAATAGGCGCCTCTTCCTGGATATACTATTTCACTCATACCATAATAATCATTATCCAGATCAAAACGAGCAGGTGCACCATTATACATCTTTAATGGTTCAAATAAGAACTTTGAACCATTTGCATCAGTAATGGTCTGCTGGTCTAAAAACTGCGGGTGGGTACTTCTATAAATAACATATCCTTCAAAATCATACTCATCAGAAATTGGATCTAATGACTCTTCTGCTATTTGATCCCAATATAGTGTAACGCGTTCGTCACCAGGTATGGCTGTGACCGTTGGCTTATCTGGTGGTTTTGCAAACTGATAATTTCTTTCATAGATATCCTGAGAAGTAATAGCATTAAGCGTTAGGTCATCATAGTCCTCACCAATTAATAAGGCTATAGAAAAACGTCGTGTTTCACCTGCCGGTAGTGAGATAGGTCCTGAACTGTATATAAAGACATAGTCGCCTGACTGGGTCGCATTCGCTGAATCAAAAACACCAGGTTGTAAAAAATCATCAAAGACCCGCTGGTCATCAGCAATAGTGGTACCAGAAAAAGGTGGTGAGGTAAATCCAGTTAATCCAACCATATCAGACTCATCTAGGTCGGTCCATTCAAAATTGGGTTCGCCAGGCTGTCTAATATCATACTGATCACCTGCCGTAGGGATACCATCGCCTTCACCCATATCACCTGTATTAGGAACCCCATCTACACCAATATCATCTTTTTCTGGATCCCAGTCATTATCATCATCAATCCCATTACTTCTGCTTTCATCTATCATGCCATCTCCATCATTATCTATCTGATCATATGGATTTCCAGGACTTTCAAGAAATTTATAGCCAAAATACCCAGGATTATTTGCACTGCCGCTGGCGCTTCCATCCTCATCCCAGCAATATACCATGTTGATATCTTGATCAAAATATGATAGATCATCGCTCCAATCGCTAGGTCCTCCAATATGTGGATCGCCCCACATGCCAAAAATAACATCATTTAGATCTTTGGGACTTTTGTTGGTTATTTTATATATTAAAAAAATAATATCCTCTGCTAAAGGATTCGCCCACTGGTAATATCGATACTCTACCTGTAGGCCTAGTCCCTTACGTGATGAGTCATCAGGAAACGGATAGTAATCGAATTCTTTATTCTTTCTATCATCACAAACAAAGAATGCTTCTTCATCGGCATTCGATGCACCTTGTCTTAGATCTCCAGGCCAAACAAATTCTTTGAGGTTAGGATTATACCAATCATTGGACCAACTATCCGGCTTACCATCGAAATCTCGATCTATATCACTAGCAGTAGGAATTTTATCATAATCAGGATTAGCAAAATATAAACCTTCATCGCTGTATGCTAAGGGTTCCCAGGTCCAATATTCCGATCCATCTGGTGATCTTTCAGGGTCCGTAACAAGTCCATCACTGATCACCCTAGCATACCAGGTCGTATCTCCATTTTCAACTTTTGGATATGCATCAGGATGGTTATTTGACAACAGAGGAACTTCTGCACAGATAAATGGACCGAATTCATATCCATAGCCTAGGCCTTCCCAAATAATATCTGTTACCCTGTTCCCTGGCTCAGATATAGAACCATAATTCCAAATCTGCGTCGTTATTTTGTTACCTGATATTATAGCATCTTGCCTTCTAAGTATCTGGTCATCTGAATCTGCAGCCCTTTTTGAATATCTATCAATCGTTCTATAGTATTTTGCAAACTGCCTTTGGCTCCAGTCTTTTTGTGGACCATTCGGATATTTGTTTTTCTTTATTGATAACGGTCCAGCAATAAGTCCTGAAAAAAACAGACCATGCAGTAACAGAACAACTATTAAAAATCTATTATTCTTTATCATAGGTCAACACTCAAACCAAATGTTAACAATCTAGGCGGAGAAAAATAATCAGGTCGTGTAAAGTATTCTTCCCATGTATGGACTCCAGGCTCACCATAGTGAGCTTTAAAACCATCTGTCTCCTGGAGTGAACGGTTGATAAAAGTGTATTCCGATCGACCAGTGTCTGTAAAGACATATCTTTCATTTCGCAGGTCTAATACATTATAGACCTTCATGAAGAATTCAAAACCAATATTCATCAATGATAAATTCTTATAAATCCTCATATCTAATGATCTTTGAAATGGTTTACGATCACTATTTGGTAATGGTACGTATCCCGCAAATGGGATATTAGGTGTATAAGGCCATCCAGTACTTAATTTTCCAATCAAACTTAAGCCCCAACCATTTATGCCAGGCTCGGTAATAGATAGTGTTGTGTTAAATACATGGCTTTGATCCCAACTTAGTGGTACGATCTTCTTTTCTTCTTCATCACCCGTTAAAGCATTAAAATAAAATGATCCACTCGTTACGCTATTACCTTCTGTCATCTGGAAAGAATAATCTATAAACGCAGATGTTTTTGTTTTTGGGTCACGTCTCTTTGTTAAACTGAGGGTAATTCCCTTCACCATTGAATAATCTTTATTTAAATAAACTGCATAAGATGAAGGGCCATATGTAGGAGAATTATAGTTAATGGTCTGTAGCGCTAGCAGATCTCTAATATCCTTATAGAAAAGACTACCGTTTATTGCTATATATCTACTTAATTGTTGCTGTAAACCAAATTCATACATAACTGTTTTTTGTGGTTTGAGGTCACTGTATCCTATGGTTGGTGATAATCCAGCTCCAAAAATATTTTTTAAGAAAAGATTTCTCATTGTTGGCATCTGGTAAAAATGACCATATGAAAAATGAAGTATACCCTCATCTGTGATCGGATAGGCAACACCGATCCGTGGAGATATCATATTTTTCTTTGTACTCTTTACTAAACCATGTTCAGGATTTAAAAGACTGTCAATATGTGTACTTTGAGGGTCGAACGAATCATATCGCAAACCTAGATTCATTATAAAACTTTGGTATTCAAGCTTGTCTTGGATGTAACCACTAAAGAATAGAGCATTTTCAGAATAATAACTGTGGGAAGGAGATGCATTCTCTGGAGCGATAGTTGGAATTCTATATGTATTATCATCATATAGGATGCTGAATATCCTTTCATTCAGATTATCTATTCTATATTGTATACCTGCTTTGATCTCATGACGACTGTTGACCTGTGATGTAATGTCAAATTTTCCACCGTATGAAAGAGAGTAACGATATGTATGTCCTCTATTAGACCCGCCAAAAGAAAAAGTAGGGCTACTTGGAGCGCCTAAAATATTTTGAGAAGATGCATAATTTGAATTGGGTAGTATATACGTATCTTCATTCAAGATATTGATCGTTTGATCTCCGACCAAGTACTGACCTGGGTCCTCTATGAATAGAAGCACATCTTCATCGCTACCAAAACTACTACCACTTGCGTATGGGATGGCATTACCAAGGTCTAATGGCTTGAACTGAAATGAGCCATAATCTGTTCGATTTGTGAAGACGTGTGCTTCATAAAATGTTTTCTTTCCAATTGCATGATTGATCTTCATTGAGATATTATGGTTATTGGATAGTAATCTTGAACGTCCATCTGGGTTATATTTATAATAGTGTACATAGGACTGACTTTCTCCATTAGAGCCTAGGTACTGTGCAGAGAATTTTAATCGAGGGTTAGCCCTGTAAGTAAGTTTTAGAAGTGAATTAAGGTTTTTACTAGGGTTCATGGAAATAGTATCACCATCCCCTCCCATTTCAATATACCAATCATCAGAGAAAAAATTTGCATGGTCCTGTACATCGTGCTCCCTGACTCCAAAGAGATATCCATCCTGTGAGGAGTATCTTAAGCTGGAATTAAATGTTAGTTTTTTTCGAAAAAATGGTACTGGTCCACTAAAGTAGCCTTCAAGAGTTTTTCTATTTAATAGTTCAAACTCGTTTATCTTTGGATACAATTCTGTATCGTTGGAATAACGATCACCAGTATAGAATGATACGCTACTTTCGTAATCTTCTCTTCCCTCCTTTATCTGCAGGTTTACTATTCCACTCATTGCATTACCAAATTCAGCATTAAATCCACCGCTTACAACCTTGAGCTCGCTTAGCGCCTTATTTGAAACATTAACAGATAAGCTATTTGTGAAAAAGGGATTGCTTACAGATATACCATCAATGTAATAACCCACTTCATTACTTCGACCTCCACGTATGTGCAACTCACCACCGGCTCCAACATTTACTCCTGCTTGAGTTGTTAAAACACCAAGGAAGGATTCTACTGGCATACTTAGGATCTCTTCTGATGTTGTAATCTTCTGTGTGGAGGTTAGATCTTTAAAAATGAGTGGTCTTTCAGCAAGAACCGTGATCTCTTCACCTTCTAGTGTTTCTTGGTCCAATGAAAAATTTTGTTCTGTTGTCCTGCCGGAACTGACCAAGAGACCTGTGACCTTTACGGATGCGTAACCAATTATGGATGTTTTTATATCATATTTTCCGATAGGAACATTAATAATGCTATACCTCCCATCTTGATCCGTATCTGCACCTATACCCTTTCCCATCACGATGACACTTACACCGACAAGAGGTTCATTAGAGGCAGAGTCTTTGATATTCCCAGTAATTTTTCCTGTTTGACCATAAAGGAAAAGAATTAGCTGGAGAAATATGAATAAGTTTTTCATTTGAATGGATTATGAATAGTTACCAATATAATTATAATCAAAAAGATTTAGAAATTAATAAATAGAAAATATTTATCTTTTATCATGGATTCTCAAAACTTAATGGTCATTGACCCCGCATTAGAGGTTCCTGAAATAGAATCTTTTAATGGAATCGTTGCCAAGTCGCCTTTAAAGGTAACCTACCACCTGCCTGCTCTACACTCTCCAGACTCTATGAATATAAAATTAAAAAATACCCGTGGTATAATCCTGATGGGTAGTGCTGCATCAGTAAATGACAAATACGAATGGATGAAGGATATTGAAAAAGTGATTCTTACGGCAATTGAAAAACAATTACCAATACTTGGTATTTGTTTTGGGCACCAATTCTTAGCTCATATCTTTGGCGGGAAAGTTGACTATCTATGGGATACTACAAAAAAAAGGGGTATCAGAAAGGTTCAAACTCTAGAAAATAATCTATTGGTTGAGCCCCAAGATGACTTTTTGGTCTATTCTCATCAAGAGGGAGTAACGATATCTCCAAAAGATTTTGAAGTATCAGCCACAAGTGAAATGGTTAAGATCGAAGGTATGGTTCATAAGGAATTACCAATATGGAGTTTTCAACCTCATATTGAATCATCGAGGACATTTGCAACCAGGATCGGAGTAAACTCAAAGGACTTTGAAAAAACCAGGCCCTATAGCTCAGTATTACTTGAATCATTTTTAAATAATCTCAAATATTAACCCAATGAAATTCATAAACATCATTTTAATAGTGTCTTTTTTCTTTTTTTCCTGTGCTCCGCATTCAACACTAATGACAAATAAAGGAATCCCATCTGTAAAAGGTAAAATAAATAAACTTATTGCTGAATCTGATTTGGATGTATCATTAGGTATCAAGGTCATTTCTGTTGAAGATGATAAGACATTGTATGAACTCAATAGTAATAAATTATTTATGCCAGCAAGTAATAATAAACTTTATACATGCGCAGCTGCTTTACATTATTTAGGTAGAGACCATATTTTCAAAACAACTATTCTAAAAAACAATAATGATCTTGTCTTAAAGGGTGGTGGAGACCCTGACCTTTCAATAGACCAACTTGATTCTCTTGCGCATACCACCGCAGAAATCGTTGAAGATGTTGATACATTATATCTGGATGCGACTCTTTTGGACTCAATGTACTATGGGAAAGGATGGATGTGGGATGAAGGATCCTGGTGGTATGCAGCACCAATAGGAGCATTATCTGTTAATGATAATTGCATTGATTTTCATATAAAACCAGGAAAGCTAGGAGGACCTGCTAGAATAAATCATTTTCCAAAAACTAAATATATATCTCAATCAAATAAAACGACCACAGTTGATAGCAATGCAGAGTTAAAAAAACTAAAGATCGAACGAGACTGGGTAGGAAAAACAAACCATTTTTCAATAACTGGTGAGATAGTAATTAGCGATAGTAGTGATACACTGCAAAGGAATATTCATGACCCAACTTTATTTACGGGTACTCTATTTAAAGAATCCCTAGCTAAATACGGAGTCCAAGTAGACCACATACAAAAAGGGACTAATGTCAATCAGTCAGAAACTATAGCGACCCATTACTCAGAACCACTGATTGCTTCAGCTGCAAACTTAATGAATGAGAGTGATAACCTTACAGCTGAATTACTTATAAAAGTAATAGGAAGAAATAATCAAATTGAGGGGAATTGGAAAGATGGACTTGACAGTGTAAAGACATTACTTTCTGATTCTGCCGGTATTGATACATCTAGAATAAGATTAGTTGACGGCTCTGGTGTATCTAGGTACAACCTTACTAGCCCAGATCAATTGACAAGATTTTTAAAATGGTCATATAATAGTAAATATAAAGACGATTTCATCTCCACCCTGGCTTCAGGAGGCAATAAAGATGGAACCATGGAAAAAAGATTAGAAAAAGAGGGGAATCTTATCAGAGCAAAAACAGGCGGTCTATCAGGGGTGAGTAATTTGTCTGGATATATCTTCTCGCCAAAACATGGCCCCTTAGCATTCTCTATTCTGATAAGTGGTTATAAGGGTAGTTCTTACCAAGCTATTCAACTTCAGAACAAAATAGTTCAATTGTTTGCAAATGATTAAACCAAGACAATTAAAGCAAAACTCAAAGATCGGTATTGTAAGTCCGTCTTACTGGTTAAATGTGGATGTCCTGAATAAAACAGCAAAATATTACTCTGATATGGGTTTTAGGATAAAAATTGGGCCAAGTAATAAATTGAAAAATGGACCATTTGCTGGAAGCCCAGAAGAACGTGCAGAAGATATTAATGCTATGTTTGCTGATCCATCTATAGATGCTATCTTTTGCGCTCGTGGTGGATATGGCTGTAATAAGGTATTACCACTGCTTGATTATGAACTTATTAAAGATAATCCAAAGATCTTTATGGGCTTTAGTGATATAACAGCATGTTTGAACTCAATTACACAAAAGACAAAAATGGTCAGTTTCCATGGTCCGATGCTCGTAAGTAACAAAAATGGTATAATTGAGTTCAATATGAGAATCATGCAACAGGTACTAAGTGGCACTTCAGATATGATAATTGATACGCCAAAGGAAACGCCTGCACATATTCTAAAATCAGGAGTTGGAAGAGGTCCATTGTGGGGCGGAAATATGACACTACTGATCAATCGACTTGGAACTGAGGACAATATAAACACAGATGGCGTCATCCTATTCCTTGAGGATATCAATGAATATTTATATTCTTTTGAAAGAATGCTCATGCATATGAAAATTGCTGGCATGTTCGATAAAATAGCGGGACTAGTGTTTGGAGAATTAAAAGATCTTAAAGAAGAAGATATCCCTTTTGGTAAGTCATCAGATGAAATAATCATGGATATTTGCGGTGAATTAGAAATACCGATTGTGTCAAACTATCCTTGTGGGCATGGGAAATACCAAGCTACACTACCTATATCTATTCCAGCTGAATTAAATGCTAATGATCATAAACCCTATCTAACAATCCTTGAATCTGCCGTAAACAAAGATCAATAATTAAATGCTAAACTATATTTGGTTCGGAATGATGTTTATTGCCGTTATTGTGGGGATTTTAACTGGCAATATTGATGCAGTGACTCAGGCTGCGATCGATATGGCAAAGACAGCTGTTGAAATTGCCATTGGTCTTATTGGGATCATGGCTCTATGGCTTGGCACAATGAAGATCGCAGAAGAGTCAGGTCTGATACGAATTATTGCACGGGCCATTCGTCCGATCACGATCAGGCTATTCCCAGATGTGCCTGAAGACCACCCTGCTATTGGTTCGATTATATTGAATATGGCAGCAAACTTACTTGGTCTTGGCAATGCAGCAACACCTTTAGGACTTAAAGCCATGGAGGAGTTACAAGAATTAAATCCAGAGAAAGATACTGCTACAAATGCGATGTGTACTTTCTTAGCGATCAATACATCCAGTGTTCAACTTATATTGCCCGCTACCGTTGTTGCACTTATGGGTGCGGCAGCAAATCAGATATTTATTACTACCATCCTTGCTACAGGTTTATCAACCATTACAGCAATTATTACTGTTAGGTTTTTAGAAAAATTTAAACGTTTTGAAATGCCAACAAGGAACGAACATGATTGATAATATTGTGATATTCACAAACGAACTTTCTAGGTATATCATTCCTTTAATGTTGGTCATGATACCATTTTATGGTCTTGTTTTTAAGAAAGTAAAGGTATATGAATCATTTGTTGAGGGTGCAAAGGATGGTTTTGATATAGCAGTACGAATTATTCCATATTTGGTGGCGATATTGGTGGCAATTGGTATGTTCAGAGCTTCTGGTGCCTTAGAAATTTTATTAACTACAATGGCTCCTTTATTACAATACATAGGTTTCCCTCCTGAGAACCTCCCTCTAGCCCTAATGCGTCCTCTTTCTGGTAGTGGGTCCCTTGGACTTTTGACAGACCTGATCAATGAACATGGACCGGATTCTTTGATAGCAAAGATCGGAGCCACTATGTTTGGATCAACTGAAACAACATTTTATGTGCTCGCAGTTTATTTTGGATCTGTAGGTATTAGAAAGACCAGGCATGCACTTGCAGCCGGTTTGATCGCAGATCTAGTTGGAGTATTGAGTGCCGTTTTCTTCTGCCAATTATTCTTTGCTCAGTCAATCGCTTCCTCAATCCATGATCATGAAATTGAGGTTGTAAATATTCAGGAACTTGATCCAACCATAATGGTCGATCTTAGATATTCATCAAAAAATAATTTTCTAAAAAAGGATATATATGGGGATCTTGAAGAGTGTTTTTTAAGAAAAGAACCAGCCGAAATGCTTTGCCTTGCAAATAAACACTTAAAAGAATCTCACCCAGAACTGCGGTTACTTGTTTTTGATGGTTTGCGAACCCGGAGTGTCCAAAAGAAACTTTGGGATGCACTAGATACTATTCCTTTAAGTGAGCGTACGCAATTTGTTGCTAATCCGAAAAAAGGATCGATACATAATTATGGCGCAGCAGTAGACCTCACCCTATCCTTAGAAAATGGTCTAGAACTTGATATGGGAACAAATTATGATCATTTTGGAGAGCTAGCATTTCCAGCACTAGAAGATTCTCTTTTAGCTCTTGGGAGGTTGACAGATAAGCAGATAGGAAATAGAAGAATATTACGTGAGGTAATGACAAAAGCTGGTTTTTCTACAATAGATTCTGAGTGGTGGCACTTTGATGCATTCTCATATAATGAAACCAAAAATAAGTATAAGATCGTAGAATGACCTTATGAATAGAATACGTATTCAAACACACTTTTGGAGTATTGTACTTTTTTTACCAATGATTTTTATTACTCTTAATTGCTCCAACCATACTAAACGTATATCCAATTTTGATTCAAGAAAAGATCAAATAAGAAAAAAATATATAAATGATGGTTCATTGGCCGTCTTTTCAGCAAATATTGATAAGATCGATAATATATGGATCATTAAAGGCGAGACCACTGATCCAACTGCATATCAAAGTATTTTAAGATTAAAAGATTCCTTATTTAAGAATAATAACGTAAAAAATAATTTTGTATTACTGCCCGACCCAGCTCTAAATGATAAAGTTTTTGGAATTGTGAACGTAAGCGTTACTCCAATGAGAGAAGAACCAAGACATTCAAGTCAAATGGTCGATCAGGCAATTATGGGGAATGTTGTTAGGTTACTCAAAAATGATAATGGATGGTATCTAGTCCAAACGCATTATGATTATGTAGGTTGGATAAATAAGTCAGGTCTTTTTGTCACTAATGAATCAGGTAAAAATAACTGGCAAGAAAAAGCAGATAAATCTTTTACTGGTTTGCAAAACCTCATTCGTTCAGAACCAGATAATAATAGCTTGCCAGTATCAGACATTGTATTGAATAATATTGTTATCAGTGAAACGTATGATAATGATTGGTCGCTGATACATTTACCTGATGGACGAAAGGGCTATCTCAAAAGCAAATCCCTGAGATATTTTAATACAAAAAATCAAAATAATATTCACCCTGGTGATATCATTTCGGACGCTAAAAGAATGATGGGAACCCCATATCTTTGGGGAGGGAATTCTACAAAAGGAAATGACTGTTCAGGGTTCACTCAAACAGTTTTCAAAGCAAATAATATTCAGATTCCAAGGGATGCTAGGCAGCAAGCACTGATTGGGACCCCTATACTTCCATCTAAGGATTGGTCAAACATTTTACCAGGTGATCTGCTATTTTTTGGAAGGGGAAATAGAGTAACCCATGTTGGTATAAGTCTGGGTCAAAAGGATTTTATAGATCAAGGTGGTAAAGTGGGTATCAACTCACTCGATAAAGTGTCTCCAGAATTCAATAAGGGAAGATTAGAGTCATTTCTCTTTATAAGACGTATTCTAAATCAATAGAATTAAATAATTCTATCTCATTCTAAACACCCAAAATGGATCCAATCATAAATCAATTGGAGCTTTTCAGGCTTATCATCAAAAAAGTTCAGATCATCTTGAGGCATTCTTTCACCTTCAGTATGTTCTCCAGAACACTTGGTGTATAATAGACTCTGTTCTGGTTCAAATGGTACAACAATGGGACCATGCTGACTGCCTAACATTGTGTTCTCGTAAGTATCCAAGTTAAGAGCGTAAAAGCTATATTCGGGTTCACTATGACAGTGATAACATCTATTTTCAAAAAGGGTAGTCAGGTCTCCAAATCGAACTGTATCAACAACAGCGATTGTGTCCTGATCCTGATCACTATTTGCTATTTTTTCATTATCTTCGCATGAAATAATAAAAACTGTTGATAGCACGCTGAAAATAAATAATAAAATAGGTGGTATATTCTTTTTCATAAAATATTCAAAATCATTGAGTTATAATGATTCAAGTTTGCTTAAATAAGTGAAGTCTGGTGCAAACTCTTTATTCCTTTCCAATTCATATTCATAAATAGCTTTGCCTAAATCAGCCAAAAATGGAATGGTAAGGGAATCATAATCATATGAATCATCATTTAATATTCCATTACTATTCCCATACACAACTGCGCTTAGAAAAAATTCAATCTTGTTCTCGATATCCACAATATATGCATTATCTAAAAGAAAACCATATGCCAATCCTGATTTATTAAATATACTTACTTGATTAGGTATCGCTTTTCTACTATTGCCATATAAAAAGAACTTACAATAACTATCATAATAGCTTTCATCATACCTTGGGGACTCACTCTCTCTTGGTAGAGCTGACATCTTATCTCTGATAAAGTCATAATCTGATCTGGTTAGGTTGAGTTGAGTTTTTGAGTTTGATATCTCAGGAAACATAAGTTTGATTAAAAAGTGATGTTGATCAAGCAAGTTCATGAAATTCTTATTAGAAAAATCCATGGATCTGTCGAATTTTTTACTCTTAAAATAATGAGAATCACCAATCAAATAATCATTGAAAGGGATGTCAAGATGCAGTTCTGAAATTTGCCTGGGTTGTTCATAAACCATTAAGGAATCTTTATAGAATTGAAATCCATTTGTATATCTATTTTCATTAATTGAGAGCTGTAAATTGAGTCTGTGTTTTATTCGTGTTTGTATATGACCAAGTTCCCAGAGTCGTCGATTAATATGTTCACGTCCTAGGAATTCATAAAGTCTGTTATATGATTCGTTATCTGATACAATGAGCAATTTATGTATATAATGACCTATGGTTGCATAACCATCCTCTGATGACGAGTCGTTTATAACACCAGTTAATTTATCTGGTCCTGGTAAAATATTAAGGTGCGTATCTTTATCTATATTCTCTATTGTATTCAGTTTTTCAAGTGCGAGAGCCGCTATGGGTAATTTGATCGTACTCGCGGGATAGAAATAACTGTTAGGATTGAATCCGAATGTATGCTCAGTAAATTTTGGTAGGTTATTGATATCTCTATCTATTTGTGTATAGATAATTTGAGCTTTATATCTTTCAGGCTGAGTTATAATAGTATGATATTTTGCATCAAGCTTATGTAGTAGGTCTGTTAGTATCTTGGAATCTATAGATTTGTCATGCTCTACTGAAGATTTGAAAAATGAAATGGTTCCTAGGGCTAAAGTAATTGTAAGAATGAAGAAAATAAAAGTTTTGGAGTAAAGATTTTTAATAAAAAGATCGATAAAAATAGTAACACATATATTCACCACCACTGATATCATTATGAACCAGGTCCAGGCCAAACCCACTTGCTTTAAATAAAAGACTATCAAAAAGCTCGATATCAATCCAGTGATTAAACTTATTGAGTTGAACTTTCTATTTATCTTGGTCAATAAAAATAACCCAAGTAGACCGCCATATGTAAAGGATGCGATCTGAAGACCAATAATTACTATTGCCGAATCACTCTCATCAAAAATAAGTGCAATGCTTATAAGAACTGATGCCCAGAATAAACTGACGATTCTTGACGTTTTTATTGATGACCTTCCGCCAAACCAATCGACAATGGTTGAAGATGCCAAAGAATTGATAGAAGAGCTAAGAGTTGACATGGCTGCCGAAAATATACCAGCAAGTAATAATCCGCGGAGACCTATCGGCAAATGATCTACGATAAAACTAGAGAATTCTCTATCTTTTTGTAAAGGTATACCATCAAAAAAATGGAATATAAGTGAGCCAGCTAGTAAGAATATTCCAAATTGAAGCATGACAAATATGCCACTTCCGATCATGGCTTTTTGTCCTGACCTTAGATCTTTTGTTCCTAGAACCCTCTGAACCATCATATGGTCAACACCATGTGATGAAAAAGAAAGGAACATACCTCCAATCACTGCACTTATGAAAAAATAGGGGTCTTTGAATAATTCACCAGAAAAATTAAAGATCTTTGTTTTTTCAGCTCCATTTAGGTCTGAGATGATAGCTAAGGCAGAATTATCTGAATGAAGGAGAATATATATAATGGAAATCAGACCTCCCAAAAGATACAGGATAAATTGAAAACTATCTACCCATACAATTGTCCTGATACCTCCCAGTGCTGAATAAATCAGCGTTACAACTCCAATTAAAAGAACTGCAACAGGAAGTGACCACCCTGTAACAACTTGTACAATTACTGCCGTAGCTAAAAATCTGATGCCATCCGCAAGAATACGCGTCAAAAGGAAAACGCCTGATGCTATTTTTTGGATATCCTTATCAAACCTTTCTCCTAATATCTCATAAATGGATGTAATACCTGATGAAAAATATTTTGGAAGAAAAAAGATAGATACGAGTATCCTGCCTAAGATATATCCAAATGCTAGTTGCAGAAAGAACCAATTTCCTCGGTAAGCAATACCGGGGATACTGATGAAGGTAAGTACTGATGTTTCTGTTGCAACAATAGAAAACATGGCAACGACCCAAGGTAGACTTTTATTACCTAAGAAGTAATCTGATGTTGTCTTATTTTGAAGACTCTGGTACCACCCAAAACCAATAAGCCCTGCTAAAAAAATCAATATTATTAAACTATCTACCCAGTGAATAACCTACTCCTATTTTTCAGTATCTAGTTATTTTATTAATATCATACGTCTTGATTCTTTATGATCATTTGATACGATGGTATATATATATATACCAGACGATACATAATTACCGTATTGATTTGTCCCATTCCATCGAATTCTATGTTGACCAGGAATAAAGGTATCTTTGACAAGTTCTGCGATCTTATTTCCAATAAGATCATAAATGAATAATTGAACAGTGCGCTCTTTATCGACAGTAAATGATATTTCTGTTGACATATTAAAAGGATTAGGAAAATTCTTGCCAAGGCTTACTTGTGAAGGATGGTCATTAACACCTGTAGTAGAGAGATCTATATTATTGATAATACTTAGATCGTCGATATAGATACTTCCAAATTGTGATTGGCCCTCTGTAAAGCTCAATTGGAAACTATCAAATCTCATATTTCCGTTTAAATTACCATCGCCAATCCATTCTCCTGTACCATCAACATCCATATCCCAAGAAATCAATTTCCAACCGACCCAATCAATAATATACCAAGGGCTGACCTCATGATTTGAACTACTTGTAGATGGTAGGTTATCATCAACACAGAATCTAAACTTATTTCCAGAACCATCACCAAACACATAAACCTGAATTGTCTTTGAATCATTAAAAATAACATCTCTAGGCGGACCACCACTTAAATAAACCCTTATAAGCCAATCATTATCAGAGAGATCCCACCCATATGAAATTTCCATGGATTGACTACTCTCATATAATAAGCTCAAAATTTGTGAATTGGATTGCATCAAAGTACTATCTGGGATAATACCTGTGGTACTTCCTGATGACTGAGGTCCCCACCAATTTGCACCAATACCCTGCTCTAGATTATCTATCTCATTTATTTCGATATCAAAATTTCGTGTTTGGAAACTAAATGACTGATCTATTTCGATCACATTATCAAAAATGTCTGTTATTCCAGAATATAACCTTGTTACGTATACTTCGTTAGGATACAGATTCTGATCAGGGAAATAACATATTGAACTTTTTTCACCTAAAGGATAATAAACCATATCTCCTGAAACTGATGAATAATCTTGAAACCGTTCGAGTAAAAAGTAATCTAACAGATCGATACTGGTATCTAATGTTTCATCAAATTGTATATTAATAATAGGGAAGATTTCAACATTCGTAGCGACACTTGGAGGAAAGATGTTTTCTATTTCTGGCGGAACCATATCTGCTGGTCCAGTTTTAAAAAGCAAATGAAAATCTCCTCCTTCTTCGCCATTCTGATCACCATCCATAAAATGTCCATATACGTCGCGCGCCTCATCAAATATTGTTAATGTATAATTCGTCTCAAATAATAAAGGGTCAGGTGTAAGAATAAGCGTTTGATTATCATACCAATAATACCCTTCAAGGTCGGTAGCAGGACTCATAACAATAGAAGCAATAACTGAGGCAGTATCCATAGGTCTACTAAATTGAATCTCAATTGGATCCCATGCAGGAAAAAGAGAATCTCCTTCAACAGGAACCGTTTCCATGACTATAGGTGGTTGGCTTGATAATAACTCAACATCATGGAATGTAATAAATGTATCCAGAATGGACACCTGAGTAGTGTCACTATAATATCCAGGCGCAGAAACGATTACTTCATAGGTCGAATCAGATAATCCCTCAAACCAGTAGAATCCATTTCTCAATTCCTGTTCATCATTTGAAAATTGATGGAATAATGAATTATAGGTATCTGTGATATACAGATATTCATCGCTTTGTACGGTAGAGCCATTGATCGGGTCTTGTGATTCTATATCCAATATTTGCCCAGCCAATTGTCCTACAAAAGGTCTATCAATTTCATGATAATCAAGAATGGAATAGAAAAATAAATATGCCAACATTCTTTTATATTCTTCATTCATTACTAATTGATTTTGAGCTGGGTTTGTATGGTGTCCTTCCTCGCTTAGTTCTGAAGGCATATTTGTATTTCGATTAACATATAGATAAGGCCCACCAGAATTGGCGCAATAATCACTCCATGTATAAAAACTGCAATCTCCATAGGAGCCTGTTGTCTCTATCCTCATTCCTTGAGTAAGGATATCGATCATAAAAGAACTCATTTCTTCTCCACCAACAGGTGGATCAGGGTTACCATTATTTAGTTGTCCCCACAATAATAGCGTTCTATTCGTATTAGTATTTGAACTGGCATCACTATGGATAGAATGATACCAGGATGCACCAACAGTATTAGCATAATTAGTGCGCTGATATAAGGATACACTTTGATTATCATTAGTTCTAGAAATGTATACCGTATCTATGTCAGACTGTGAATTAAGTATATCCCTAAGCTCTAAACCTACCTGTAATACTTCCTTAGCTTCAGAGTATCCGTTTATTCCCATATTCTCATCCTGGCTATGACCAGGATCAATAAATAGATTCCACCCAGCGAGACCAGTAACCTGAGCATTATATATGGACACTATCAAAAAGAAATATTTTAAATATTGCATCAATGTTCTTCTAATAACATCTCATTTACGGACCCGTCGTTCAGATCAATATAAAAGAAGGAATGATTGCTGATCCATATGGGATTCATTTCTATTTTTTCTAAATCATTTGCAACTGGATCTATATTTCCAGTTTTTGAATCCCATAAGTAAATATCTCCTGATGTGACCTGATAACCATCGTCTTCCAGTACCATGAAAATAACCATATTGCCATCTGGTGAGACCTTAGGTGCATTCCCATTCCCAATATCATCTATTACGGTATCACTATTTTTGATGATCATCGTATTATTTCCATATACTTCAAAAGTAATTAACCTGGCATCAGAAGAGTAGGACAGATTTAAGATCATATCATTCGCTTCGTACAATAGAGTAGTATCAAGATCACCGGTCTTTTTATATAATTTATTTCTTATAGCATAGATGAGTGGCATATCCCACTCATTCTTAGATCCTTTGATATTTTGGGTCATCAATTCACTATCTAACAGATAGTGAATGGTATTATTTCCCGTCCAGCCAATTGGATATATATTTTGATCAGTGAGTTCAATCACCGTATAATCAATAGCTCCCATCTTATTGATCACTATTAAACCATTCTCTCTTCTTTTTCTTTCATAGGCAGATCTCATTACCATAAGCTTTTCACTATCTGGAGACCACTTGCATTGGAAGGAATTAATATTTGGAATATCTACCATAATAGAACCTTTGGCCTCGATAATATCTAAGCTGGTATAATTAGAATTTGTGAGCGTTAGAGTAGACCTGTCTGGTGATGCATGTATGGAAAAAAAGGCTCGCTGTGATCCTATTTCATCTAACTGAGAAATAAGATGGTTGCTAGACAAGAGCATATTAAAAAATAGAATTAATGGAAAAAGTTTTCTTTTTGAAACTCTGATAAACATAATTTTCTTAAGCCAATATTTTTAAACTTGTAATTAGATTAACGGTATTGATTTTTAATACCTAATTTAAACTTATTAAAAAGTGTATGACCAAAATTAGATATAAGATATTATTTTTTTCAACGTTGACCATTTTGGCAAATGCGATGCCTCTAAATAAAGAGTTTAGGGCAACTTGGGTGATAACATGGGAATATATTAATTCCTCACAAAATGCTGAACAGACCATGGCTCGTATAGATGAGATCATGGATAATCACGCGATTGCTAACATGACTGCCGTTTTTTTTCAGGTTAGACAAAGTGGTACCGCTTACTATAACTCTAGCTATGAACCTTGGGGGTATTACGCCGGTTATCAACATCCAGGCTTCGATCCACTACAATATGCTATTGATGCTGCTCACAATAAAGGTCTTGAACTTCATGCTTGGTTCAATGTATTTCAGGCTTCTAGTATGCATGAAGGAGCACCTGCTCAGTTGCATCCGGAATGGGTGTGTAGAGATCGAGATGGAGACCCAATGACATCAAGCCGTAGTCTTTCTCCGGGTCTCGAAGATGTAAGGCAGTACACAGTCAATGTTGCAATGGAAATAGTGAATAATTATGATATCGATGGCCTTCATTTAGATTATGTAAGGTGGAACGAACATTCTAGTGGCTCCTTTAACACACTGCCACCTGGACAGGTCGAAGAGATCAGAATGATGGATGGAACAATAGCTCAAGAAGCGTTAGAGAATCTTGAAAACACAAGAACGGGAAGGTATTTGTATGATATCGACCATCCATACTCAGCTGGGATCCCAGATAATTTCTCTAATTGGGAAGACTGGTGGAGAGATGGTGTGACCACTTTTGTAAGCACCCTCCATGACTCCATCCAAAGTATAAAACCATATGTAAGACTTTCCGCTGCTGTATTGGGTCGATATAACTGGGGTGGATGGCAAGGATATGGTACCGTATATCAGGATGGTGCTTTATGGTTCAATGAAGGATTTGTGGATCAATTAACTCCTATGCACTATCACTGGACATCACCAAATAGTTTTGTTCAAATGCTAACAGGTTCTAATGAGAGCTGGTCGCCATACATTCAACAGGGGATAGATGAAGGAAGGCTTTTCTCTGCAGGTCCTGGATCATATGTTCTGGCTGATCAAAACCTTTGGGATAATCACTCTGGAATTGTTAATGCTGTTAGAAACCTACAATTCATTGATGGTTTTCAATTCTTTAGTAACGGGACATGGGAAGACTATCAATATTGGGAAGAAACAGGACATACTTTTTTTAAAGAAAAAGCAATAGTAAGAAATATTTCTGAATATGAAACCAACACAGGTATTCCTGAGGTCCCTGAGGTTTCCATCGATCAAACCAATGAACTAGAATATCTAATTAATATTTCAACGAGTGATCAGGATGATATGATCTGGACTGTGGTGGGACTTACCCCTTCTGATAGTTTAAATATGTCTCCGAAGATCCAAAGCACCTATTATGGAACTGGAAATATGGTAGTACCACTCAACTTTGATGGGCTACAGCTCTATGAAGGCACCTACGATATTAGTATTCAAAATTTTAATCGATTCTGGGTTGGTTCTGAAACTATTGCACTATCCACAACAGGTACTATACCATCTTACCCCCCAACACTCTTAGAAGTTAATATTGACCAGAGTGATACTATTGCTGTAAATACTATTGTAAGATTTGAATTCTCAAAGGAAATGGATCAGTCATCATTTTTATCCGCATTATCACTAAACCCCGAGCCCGATACTCTTTTGATTGAGTGGTCTGAATACTGGGAAGACCAGGGAAGGGTCGTTTCAATATATTTCCCTGAACTATTGGATTTTGATACGGATTATACCATTGGGTTATCCTCTGACCTGACAGATATAATAGGACTTGAATTTGATGGAAATATGGATGGGACAGCTGGTGATGGTATCTCGATAACTTTTCATACAGAACCAACAGATCTTACTGGTCCTCAGGTTACAAGTACATACCCATTATCGAATCATGTTTTTGATACAGAAGGTGTATTTAATGTTATGTTTGATGAGATGTTGGACGTCTCCTCAATAGATGAGGTGTCAATTCAGTTCCAATCTGATGGACAGACTCTAACCACGGATCATATTGAGTATACTGTTGATGAGATAACAATACTTTCTATTAAACCATTCGCACCATTGATCAATAATACTAATTGTATGATTACTCTTAATGGTATAACTGATACGCTTGGGAATAGCATAGAAAATCCACTGGAATATTTATTCTACACCACAAACTTTTATTATAGCAATAAAACTTATATAGATCGATTTAATGCAGGAGCCGGATGGTGGCAGCCCGACGGAAGTGGTTCAACCACTGGAATTCTTGGTAGCGAGACCCAGTTCAATTACAGTAACTCTGTATTCGTACCTGGTCTAAGTATGAATACAAATGGTAGAAAATCTGGTTCACTTCGATATGGATGGGATCCTAATGCATCATCATCTTTTTTAAGATTACATAATGGAGGAGAACCCTCCGATATACCTTTGGATACATCAGATGTTATCCAATTGTATGTTTACAGTGATGGTAGTGGAAATCAATTCAGTATTTCTCTGTATGA
>MDTB01214498.1_pt1 | contig 23005 bp, 23 predicted proteins | sample 811161 | NCBI WGS metagenome assembly MDTB01 (sample SAMN05326650, study PRJNA326480) | marine metagenome | isolation source: seawater | place: Mediterranean Sea | collected 2009
AGGAAAATTAAATTTTTTAAAGCATTTAATTAGATATTGTGAGGAAAGAAATTTTGCTTTTGCATAAGCACTTCTTGGTTTACAAGAAATATTTTCAAAGTGTGGGGATCTTTTATTTCCATATTCATTTCCAGTACCAATTTGAACAAATGATTTAATATCTTTATTTAGTAATGTGTCTATAATATTTTTCACACCAATGAAATGACTTTCATACACTATTTTTCTTCTCTTAACTGAAGAAGAGTGGTCAACATACCCACCTAAATTAACAACATACTCATAGTTTCTATTTATATTTTTTTTAATAAAATTTATGTTTGATATATCTCCAATGATATAATTTATTTTTTTTTGAAACCTTTTTTTTTTAGGTTTGTGTTTAGAAATGCTAGTAACCTGCCATTTTTTTTGAATACATTTTTTTGCTAAATGGTAACCAATAAAACCTGTGCCACCAATAATTAATATTTCCTTTTTTTTCATGAAATTTATGATCTTAAAATTTGAAATTATTTCTTAACTAAAATTTATATTGTTTTTTTTTCAAAACTAATTCTAATTTTTCTTTATCTTTAATCGTATCCATACACTGCCAAAAGCTATAATGTTTGTAAGCAACTAATTGTCTAAGTTTTGTGGCTTTTTCCAAAGGTTCTCTTTCAAGAAAAGTTGAATCTTTTTTTATAAAATTTAAAAACTTTGGTTCTACAACAAAAAAACCTCCATTAATCCAACCTTCATCCATTTGCGATTTTTCTTTAAAATATGAAACTAAATTTCCTTTTAATCTTAGCGCTCCAAATCTGGCTGGTGGCCTTACTGCAGATACTGTTATAATTTTTTTTTTTGATTTATGAAATTTTAACAATTTTTTCAAATTTATATTTGATAAACCATCTCCATAAGTAAGCATAAAAGTTTCTTTTTTAAGAAATTTTTTTAGTCTTTTTAATCTTCCTCCAGTCATAGTATTTTTGCCAGTATCAATTAAACTAATCTTCCATCCTAAGGAGTTAAAATTATTTTTTTGAAAATATTTTTTTATTATTTCTCCTTTATATCCAAGGGCAATAATAAAATCTTTAAACCCTTGGTTAGCATAATGTTTCATTATATGTATCAGTATTGGTTTGTTTCTTAATCTTACCATTGGCTTTGGTATTGTTTTTGTGTACTCACTAAGTCTTGTGCCAAAACCTCCTGCTAATATTACTACTTTCATATTTCTTAAATTACCATTTATATTTCATTTGATTAATATTTTTTCTCAAAATTTCATTTTTTGAGTGTTTTAACGTTGAGCAATTCATAATCAAACTTTTAGTTTTACTTAAAGATTTAAAACCAAACCATGTATTGGGTTTTATTTTAAGGATTTTATAATTCTTTTCTCCTAATATGATTTCTTTGAATTTATTATCTTTTTTATTTAAAATAACAAATTTAACTTTTCCAAATGGTACAACTAAGTGAATAGTCATTTTTTTGTGAAGTTTCCATGCTTTTACTGATTTATTATTGACCCAAGAGAAATAAATTTCTTTCATTTTTGAAAATTTTAAATTTGTTGAATTGAATGTCTTAAGTATGTTTCCTTTTTTAAACTTAATAGTTTTGGTATTAAATATGTCGAATGATTTTTGTCTCATATAATTCCTAAGCTTTTAGGCAAATATCTATACTTTATAAATAATTTATTTAAAAATAAAATTCTTTTTAAGTAATAATATGGAATAGTTAATATATTTATTATGCTTTTATGTTTAAAGCTATTTTTCCAAACAGCTATCTCGCATTTTAATGGTAAAATATTGAAATATGAATTTGTTCTTTGAGTAGAAATAAATTTGTAATGATAATTTTTAATTATATCTTCTGCTAAATATTCAAAGTACATGAGGTCTCTATCGTAAAAAAACTTTTTATCAATTTTTATAAGATCTTTTTTTGGTCTTTTGGGTATCCATCTATTGCCAATTTCGTCTCCCCACCACTGTAATCCAAAATAAGTACATTTTGACATGCTTTTTTCATATTTGATGTTAAAAATTTTGCAGAAATCTAGCATTACATTTTTTTTGTCTGCTCTCACTTTTTCTAATTGAGCAATAAATAATTTTTTTTCTATATCAAGCAAATTTTTTATACCATTGAATACTAGATCTAACTGAAAATACAAATTTTTGGGAAAAAAATATTTTCCGTTTTCATACTTAAGCCAATTTTTTATAGGTGAATTTAAAGCTTCTATTGGACTTTTCATTGCATGTATAATACTAAAATCACTAAAATTAAAAAAACTAACAATCCTTTTGGTATAATTAACTAAATGGGAATGTATAAAAATTATTTTTTTATTACTTATATTTTTTCCCCTACTTAAATAATAAGAAAAATACAAACACTTAAATAATTCATATTTAGTCTTTTTTTTAAGTTTTTTTACTAATTTAAGATAGTGTTTTTCAAATTTTTTTTGATCTACAGTGTAAAATTGATTTTTGTTTTTTCCTAGTTTATCATGCCTCTCCTTCTTTAGTTTTCTTGAGTCGAAAAAATGTGGATGAGAATTTATAAATAATTTTGGAATATTTTTGATATTATCATCTTTTAAAGTAAACATGTTAAAAAAAGATTTTTCTAAATATAAAACACCTGGAAATTGCATAATTTGAGAATGTTCATCTAGTAAACCTTGAAAATAATCAGAACCTCCTCTCCCTCCAGCAACTAAAAAAATAAGTTTCATTTACTATTTCTATTTAAAAACTATTTTTAATGCTTGTTTTGCTTGTGAAGTATTCATTTGTAGCCCGTTTATATATTTAACTTTATTTTTTTTGGCTAATTTTTGCATAATGGTTTTTTTTGGTGAATAAACTACATCAAATATCATGGAGCTTTTATTAACACTTTTAAATAACTCATTACTTATTGACGACTTTTTTATATAGGATTTTTTTAAGTTACTTCCTAAAGGCGTGCAGTTGATTAAAAGTTTTTTTTTGATTAATAATGAGCTATCCAACTTCTTGTATTTCTTAACTCTTTTTTTATTTTTTGATTTATATTTGGAGGTTATGATACTAAAATTTTTTTTCGGATAATTGGAATACAAGTAATTAAATAAAGCTTCTCCAGTTCCCCCAAATCCAATTATAGTTATATTATCATAACGGGAAATATATTTTCTAATACTATGCATAGCACCAAATATATCTGTGTTGTATCCGCAAAATGAATTGTTTTTTTTAACAAGTAGATTTATCGATTTTGCATTTTTTGCATATTTATCAAGCTCATCTGCATGTTTTACCATTAAAATTTTGTATGGCATAGAGATTGCTGTTGCTAAAAATTTTTCATCTTTTTTTATTTCTTTTACAAAATTATTAATTGATGATGGTTTAATGTTAAAAATTTTCATTTTTGATTTAATTTTATTTTTTTTAAAAAATGATTTCCAAAGGGGTACAGACCTAGGATTTTTTAAAGGATATCCGACTATTCCACAGATGTATTTATACATATTAATTAAAATGTTTCTTTATTTAAACTTCCTGTGTCTTGCCAGTTATTAGAGTTTATTGGAAAAACCCCAACTTTTCCACCTGTTGAATTTACTTTTTTTATCAGCGCATCCATCCCAATATTTTGATTTTTCTTTACTAACTTAATTATTTCTGGTTTTAAGATGTATAATCCAACATTTACGAATTGTTTTATAACTGGTTTTTCTTTTATCTTTTTAAGCTCTCTATTTTTTTTTATTTCACAAGATCCATAAGGAAGCACATAGTTTTTAGCCGCTGCTACAAGCGTAATTTGATAATTATTTTTCTTATGATAATTATAAAGTGATTGAAAATTTATAGATAAAATCGTATCACAATTAATAATAAAAAAATCAGTTTTTACTTTGCCTTTAAGCATACTTATTGCACCAGCTGTTCCAAGAAAAGTTTTTTCCTCTAAATATGTTAAATTTTTTACCTTGTTTTCTTTTAAATAAGATTTAATTAAATTTTTTTTATAATTTAAACTTATAAAAAAGTTTTTAAAATCAAAGTTTTTAAAAGAATTTATTATATATTCTATTGCAGTTGTATCTTCGATGGGTACTAAAGGTTTTGGAAAATAATTAGTAAATTGTTTTAATCTAGTACCTTTTCCACCAGCCATTATTAAAACGGGTACACTAGAGATGGTTTTATTTCTAGGAAGAATTTTTTCAAATTTTTTTTTAAAAATAATATCTTTTATTTTAAAATTATTACTTATAACAGGAATAAGATCTATGTTGTCATCTTTGATTTTTTTGATAATACTATTTATATATAGTTTTGAGGTTTTATTGTTGTCAAGATATAAAGGTTTTTTTTTAACATATTTTTTTATACTAGAATTTAGATTTGCATTCTGAAGCATAGCTCTTCTAATGTCACCGTCGGTAAGAGTTCCTTTTAAAATATTTTTTTTATCCGTTACAATAAGGCATTTAGATTTATTTGCCTCTAATTTTAGTAAAGCGTCTTTTATTTTTTTATTTTGTTCAATTAAATAATTCTTCATAAAATATTAAATATGATATTTATCAGTAAATTTTAAGTTGTTTTTTTTAAACCAATCAATTGTCAAGTCTAGACCTTTGTTAAAGTTTGTTTTTGGCTTCCATGACGTATTTTTTAAAAACAGTCGATTATTACAAACTAACCTGTTTACCTCACTTTTTAATGGGCGCATTCTTTTTTTATCTTTTAATATTTTGATTCTAGGATTTATCTTTTTGATAATTTTATTTGCAATATCAATAATCTTAAATTCATTTTTTGATCCAACATTTACTGGTTGTCCAAATAATTTTTTATTTTTTAATAATGAAATGTAGGCCAAGCAAGTATCCTTAACATAAGTAAGATCTCTAGAGGTGTTAGTATTTCCAAGTTTGATATATTTTTTGTTATTTAAAACTTGATTTATTATAAGTGGAATTACTGCCCTACTTGATTGTCTGGGACCGTAAGTATTAAAAGGTCTAATTATTTTAACTGGCAACTGAAAAGAGTCCCAATAGCTTTTAGCTAATTGATCTGCCGAAATTTTAGTAGCTGAATAAGGAGATTGCCCATTAAGTGAGTGTTTTTCATCTATTGGGACATATCTTGCTGATCCATATGTTTCACTTGTAGAAGTAATAATTGTTTGTTCAATATTATTATTCCTAGAAGACTCTAAAATATTATATGTCCCTTCAATGTTAGTTTTTATATAGGCCAACGGAGATTCATACGAATATGGAATTCCAATTAATGCTGCTAAATGGAAAATATAATCACATTTCTTACTAACTTTTAAAACAGAGTCATAATCTCTTATATCTCCAAAGATAAATTCAATATCTTTTTTATATTTTGAATCTTCCAAATTTCCTAAATTATAATTTGAGTTATATCTATCGTAAGCAATTACTTTAAATCCTTTTTCTACACAAAGTTCCGCGAGATGTGAGCCAATGAATCCAGTTGCACCAGTAATTAAAAGTTTTTTATTTTTCATAATTAATTCTTGTTAATAAATTTCTTTCTTAAAAATTTTTGATCAGGTCTTATACTTAAAATCATTTTCGCTATTTTTTTATTATTATTATTTGAGGCATAAGGATTTTTTAATTTTTTTACTTTATCTAAAAATTTTTTTGTATTTGCTTTTTTTATCCCATTTTTAATTTCTTGTACACTGTATCCTGTATCTATTACATTTGCTGGTTTTAGTTTACCGTCTTGTCTGGATCCTATGTTTATAGCCGGCAATTTAAATGAGGCAGCTTCTACAATTCCACTTGAGCTGTTACCTAGTATGAGTTTAGCATGTTTCATTAAACTAAAATAATTTACTTCTCCTAGATTCTTTACTATTAAATATTTTTTTTTATCTTTAAATTTTTTAATTAATTCTTTTATTATTTTATTATAACTAGCATCAGAATTAGGGTAAGTTATAATGGCATTAATTTTATTTGATAATATTGTTTTTATTAAAGCATTTAATTGCATTTTAATTTTTTTTAATTCTAAAGTTACTGGATGAAATGTTGCTATTACAAATGGCTTATTAAAATCAAACTTATACTCTCGAGAAAGACTTTCTAAAGATTTGAATTTAAAAGTCTTTAAATTTGTCAAATTTGGTATACCTATTTTTTTTATTCTCCATTGCTCTTCTCCTAATTGAATTAATCTTTTTTTATATAAATCTAACAAGACAAAATGAAAATGACTCATCTTTGTTAATCCATGACGTACTAATTCATCAATTGCACCCTCAGTTATAGCGCCTCCAAAAAAATGAACTGTTGGTATATTGTGTGGGATTGCAACCATTGGTCCAATTAACATTTCATATCTATCCCCGATTACTATCATTAAATCTGGCTTAATTTTTTTTGTATGACTTGCTAAAGCCTCTTGATCTAAAATCTGATTTTTAATTATTTGATTAGGATCATCTTTAAATTTTTTTTGAGCATACTTATTTTTTAAAATATGAAGTTTTTTTGGGAATTTTTTAATATAATCAAAAGTCTTATTAAAATTAGCTAATGTTAAATATAAAAATAATTTAGAATTCTGTGCATTTAGTAAATTTTCTAAAATAGGGTAAAATCTACTATAGTCTGATCTACCAGCTGAAATAATTACAATTTTTTTTTTCATTTAAAACTTATAACCGGACTACTTGGAAAATTAATTGCTTTTTCAAAAAAATCCATAGAGTTGTTCATATTATCTTTTGGACAATTTTTAAATATCTCTAAGGTATGAAGAGGTCTCCAAGTTGGTCGAAGATAAAAACCTTTGATTTTTAAGAATTTAATTAAGTTTTCTCTTAAATTTTTATTTCTTAAAATTCCAGTAATTAACCAATAATTACATCTAGAATTTTTAGGCTCTTGAAGAAATTTAACATATTGAGAATTTTTAAAAGTATTTTTATATAATTTAAAGTTATTTCGTTTAGCAGATAAAATAATATTAATTTTTTCTATTTGGGCACAGGCAACAGCAGCTGAAAGGTTCGTCATTCTATAGTTATAACCTACCTCATCGTGTATATGGTCGTTTTTGTTCGGCAACTTTGCTTGGGTAGATAAATGCTTAAGTTTAATTGCCATTTTTTTGTTGTTAGTCAATATAACTCCTCCACCTCCACAAGTAAGGGTTTTATTGCCGTTAAAACTAATTATTCCAGCTTCTCCGAAAGTTCCTAGGTGTTTATTTTTTAAAAATGATCCTATTGCTTCAGCTGCATCTTCAATAAATAAAATGTTATATTTTTTACAAATTTTTTTTAATTCGGCTATTTTGCATGGGAAACCATAAACGTGAACTGCTATTAAAGCTTTAATTCTTTTTCCGGTTTTTTTATTGTAAAATCTAGAACCTTTTTTTTTAGTTATTTTTTTTAAATACAAATCTAATTTTTTAGGGCATATTCCAAGGGTTTCGGTTTCTATATCAACAAAATTTGGTAAAGAGCCGCAATACTTAATAGCATTTGCTGTCGCCACATATGTGTAAGACGGAATTATAACTTCATCGTTTGAACTTAAGTTGAAATATTTTAAAATTAGATGAAGAGCGGAAATGCCTGAATTAGTTGCGACCGCATACTTAGAATTTGTATATTTAGCGATTTTATTTTCGAAAATTTTTACGTATTTTCCTACGTAAGAAACAAAGCCAGATGAAATACAATGGTTTAAATATTTTTTTTCATTACCTATAAATATAGGGTCATGTAATCTACCGGATCTATTTCTTATTACTTTTTTTAAACCTAAAAGAATTTCATTTTTGAATTTTAAATTTTTTTTCATATTATTCTATATGTACTAAAAGTCGATTATCTTCAAGTGATCTTACTAAGATGTTTAATATAATTTCCTGCAAGTTCAAAATCGTGATTGGTATCAATATCAATAGATAAAAATTTAGATTTTTGATGTTCAGCTAGAGTTTTATTTTTATGATAGAATGATTTATATTTTTTTAAAAAATCTAAAGAAGAAATGTAAAAATTACCATTAAATTGAAATGAGATTTTAGATTTATGATTTTTTGAGCATGATTGTAATTTTTTATTTTTGATAAGAAAACTTGTTTTTTGTTTAAAATTTGACTTCATAACACTTACAATAGATTTTTTTTTATTTGCTTTAATATATTTTCTATAAGCAATTAAAATTGATTTTTTCGACCTAAATGGTGATGTTGGCTGCAAAAGAACAACTGTTTGAATTTTTTTAAATATTTTTTCATATTGTTTTGCAGTGAAAATGATTGAACTTATAGTCTTTGATTTATCTCCACTCAAACGCTTAGGTCTTTTAAAAACTTTAACTGCTTTAAAATTTTTATACATATTAATAATTTTGTAATCGTCTGTTGAAATAATAATATCATCTATAAAATTTAATTTTTTTGCAAAATTTACAGAGTATTTAATTAAAGAAACTCCATTAAGTTTCTTTACATTTTTCCCCGGTAATCTCCTTGAATTTTTTCTTGCTGGTATAAATGCAATTGTATTCATATTATTTAAAATCTGTCACTTTTAAAATTTTATCTTTATCGATATTTTTTGAGGAGAACTTTCCTATGATTTGTTTTAATTTAAAAGGTGAAATCCCACTACCAGGTCTTTTAAATACAAAATCTTTTTGATTAAGTTTCCTACCTTTTAATATTTTTTTAGCTGTGACAATACTTTTTCTTGCAACACTTCGAACGTTTAGTTCGCTTTTGGAAAATATCTTTTTTTTTGTACCTAAAATTATTTCTAATTTGCGTATTTTTCTTACAAACTTTTTAAATTGATATATTTCCATTGATGATTTGTGATCTGGACCTTGCATCTTTTTTGATAAAGTAACGTGTTTTTCAATTACACTTACTTGTTTCGCTACCGCTGCTAAACATGCTTCCGATCCTAAAGAATGATCGGAATATCCAACTTTTTTTTTAAACCTTTTCCTTAATTCATCTATAACGTTTAAATTCAAATCTTTTTTTTTTGGAGGATACGAGCTGACGCAATGCATAAGTATTATTTCCTTTTTATTTTTTTTATTTAAAATGTTTAATGCACGTGAAATTTCTTTGAAATTTGACATACCAGTAGATAACAGAATAGGTTTTTTACTAGTTGACATATATTTTAATAAGTCTAAAGAAAGTATTTCTCCAGAAGGAATTTTAAAAAAAGGTATATTAATTTTTTTATCTAAAAATTTTAATGATTCTAAATCAAATGCAGAACAAGCATACAAAACACCCGCTTTGTTACATGCTTTTTTTAATTTAAAATGATCTTCTTTTTTTAATTGAATTTTTTTACTCATTTGCATTATTGATTTATTTTTATCATTTTTTTTCTGATACTCTGCCTTGAATGCGTCTTTGCTGTAAACATTTTCTGGTTTAGCTAATTGAAATTTTATTACATCAGCTCCAGTTCTTGCAATTTTATCGATCATTTTCAAAGCTGTTTTTAATGAACCATTATGATTGGGGCCAACCTCAGCAATAATTAAAGTTTTTTTTTGATAATTCATTATTTGCATATCTTTACACCAATTTCTTTTGCAGCTTTAATAAATTTTGGTTTTTTAGGTAAAACATATTTTTTATTTAATAATAAAAAAATAATTTTTTTTAAAAAGTTCATACCTGCTAAATGAGTAAAGGCATATCCCCCTCCAAATCTTGGATTAAAATCTAATAGATACACGTCACCTCTCTTATTCATAATTGCATCACAATCTAAGTTTCCAACGTGATTAGCACATCTTGATATCTTGATACACAAATTCTCCAACTTTTTTTGGTAAATGGTTTGAGCTTTATCAGTTTCTCCGGCTCTCATAGAAATTTTTTTCTTAACACATGAGGAAATATAATTTCCATTAAAATCATTTAAAATATCAAAATGTAATTCTTGTCCTTTAATGTAATCTTGTATTATGTTTTTATTCTTAAAATGATGATTTTCAATTATATTGATTTTTTGCAATCCATTAGAAGAATTACCAAATCTATCTTTTTTTATGAAAACTTTTTTAATTTTTTTTATATCTTTAAATTTATTATAACACTTGGGAGATCTTATTTTATGTTTGTAACAAAAATTAAAAGTTTTATTTTTATCTAAACAAATTCTAATAAACTTTAATGAAGATATTAAGATTTTACAATTAAGTTTTTTAAAATTTTTTTTAGCTACTGCAAAAATTTCTAAATCATAATTAGTTAAAGGTATAATCAAGTCAATATTATTATCAATTACGATTTTTTTAATTGAAGATAAGTATTTTTTCTTTCCGTCAGATACTAGTGGAATTTTATGTTTTTTTATTTTTGTGTAATTTAAAGTAGGAGCAAATTTACTATTGTCAGCCAAATGTATATTTATTTTATTTGAAATCTTTTTAATATCTAATAAAAAATTAAGAAAATATACCCTTCTTCCAATATTGGTCACTAAAATATTCATTATATCAAATTATTTTAAGTATTAATTATCTATAGTTTTTAAATTCATTTTATTTATCAATTTTTTATTTTTTATAAATTTATCTAAATTATTGATAATAAGATCCATATTTCTTTTAAAAAAATTATCAGAAATACCAGCTATATGGGGAGTATAAAGAAAATTTGCTAAATTTAATAATTTGTTATTTTTTTGGATAGGTTCAATATCAATTACATCTGTACCGACACCTCCTAAATAATGGTTTTTTAGGTTCTTATATATAGTTTTAAAACAAAATATTTTTCCTCTACAAACATTTATTAAAATTGCCCCTTTTTTTATATATTTTATTGTTTTTTTATTAATCATATTAGTTGTTTTTTTTGTAAGAGGTATTGAAAAAAAAATAATATCTTTATTTTTTAATGCATCTTTAAGTTTGGTTGGTAAAAATGATTTATTTACTAAGTTTGATTTAGAAAATTTTTTATTATCTAGAATATCAATATTTACACCAAATCCGATAATTCTTTTAGCTATATTCTTACCAATTCCTCCATAGCCAATTATTAAAACATTCTTATTGTAAAGTTCCACTGGTCTTTTTTTGAATTTAACAAATGGTCCTTCCTTTATAATCGTATTTAAATTACGGGTTAAATTAAGTAATAATGCCATAGCGTGGTCTGCAACTTGAGGCCCTTGAATTATTTTACCTGTTGTTAACTGGCAATGTTTATTTAGTTCATTTTTTTTAAAATAATTCTCAATTCCTGCAGCTGCAATATGTATCCAAGAAATACTTTTTTTATATTTATGAAAATCTGAATAATAAAATTTTTCAAAACTTTTTCTAGAATATGAAATTAAAGCGTCTATCTTATTTATATACTTATGATTTGACTTATAAACAAAAAAAATATCTTTTTTATATTTTTTTTTAATCTCTAAAATATGTTTTTGACTAAACCCAGATAATAATATTTTTTTTGTCATTTAATACTTATATAATATTTTTGACAAGATATATATTCTCCACAAAAAAATTTCATTTTTTTTTTGAACATTAGATATTTGCTTTATAATTTGATTTGAATTTAGGAATGACCCAAGTTTACCATAAAAAATACTTTCCTTGAAATTATTTATTTCTTGTTTGTTTTCTAATATCTTGTTAAAAATATTTGGTGTTGAAAGTTTTGTTTTGGGTGGTTTGTAATTAAACTTTTCTAATAATATTCTTTTTAAAATAATTTTTGACTCATTAAACTTAAATTTTAAATTAGTTGGTATTGAATTAATAGTATCAACCAAATCATGCTCTAAGAATGGTGGTCTGACTTCAAGGCTATTAAACATTCCTATACTATCATGTCTTTGAATCATTACTGGTATGAATGTAATTTGATCAAATTCTAAAATTTTATTTTCTATATTTTTACTTTTTAAGTTAATAGAATCAATTCTTTTAGAGATTTGTTTGCTCAAATCGTAAGAGTATTCTTTGTAAAAATATTTTTTTATATTATCTATTTCATTTTTATAAGTAGATATTAACATGTCACTGAATTTGTTTTTTTGTTTCATAAATTTAAGCTGTTTGCTATATCTAGAGTAACCACCAAAAAGTTCGTCAGAGCCCTCTCCGTTAAAAGTTACTTTAAATTTATTTTCTTTGATATGGTCATATAGCTGAAATAAAGATGTTGAACTACTGTGAGCTAACGGAAATGGGTTGTAAGTTTTTTTAGTAAATTTATTTAAGAGTTTTATTATTTTATTTTGATTCAAAGATATTTTTCTTGCTTTGTGATAATTAAAAAAAATATTTTTACCTTCCGGTATATGAAACAAATTAACATCAGTATCATTTTCTTTAAAAAAATTATTAAGGATTTGAGAGTCTACTCCCAAACTTGCGCATAAAGAGATAGGTGTTTCAGATATTTTCCATAAATCAATTGTATCTTGTATTTTTTTACTCAATTCATCGAATGCCAATTTTTGATTTAAATAAACTTTATTTTTAAAGGGATGCCAGTATTTTTTGGAGATAGTTATATTTTTTTTTATTTCTAAATACGTTGAAGCAGGTAGTTTTTTAATCTTACTATAAATTGTTGAGTTGTTGAAATCTCTAGCTAATGAGAGATAATCTATAATTTTTGAAACATTTAAATCACTCTTAATTAAATTATTTTTAATTAAGACTGAATAGTCTGACGTGAATATGCTTAAGTTTTTTTTCGGGTCATTAACATAATAAAGTGGTTTGATTGAAAATCTATCTACTGCTGAGAAAATATTTTCGTTTGTTAAATCTATTATAACAAATGCAAAAAAACCTTTTAAAAGATTTATACACTTGTTGCCATAAATTTTATAAAGACTAATAATTACCTCTGCTTCATGTCCAAACTTCATTTCAATTTTTTTTTCATAAATTTTTGAGTAAAGCTCTCTATAATTTACAATTTCTCCATTAAAAACTATTAAATATCTTCCACATATACTTTTAAATGGTTGGCTAGCATCATTGATATTATTTATGCTTAATCTTGTAAAACCAATTAAAAAATTTTTATTTTTCAAAAATCTAGTTTCATCAGGACCTCTTGACTTTAAATCTGCCAAAGCATTAGCAAAGTTTTTTTCTATTTCACTAGAAATAGTTGGGGCTTTATAAATTAATATTCCGCACATAATCTTTATTTTATTGATATTAAGTGTCGTAAGATCGTTTTCCATCTACCATAGGAAACTTGATTATTGTAACAAATATAATTGTTCTCATAATCTTTATATTTTTTTTCATTAAATTTGTATATTTTTTTAAAATTCAAATTTACTTTTTTATTTTTATTTATTTTTTCTAAATCTAAAGCTATAGATCCTGTTGCTTTAGCGAGAGTTAAAATTGTTTCTACATCGTTAATTCTTTCCATTTTAGAAGAATAAATGAAAAGAATAGGTTTCCTCAATAAGATTGCGTAATGTATTGCGAAAGAATGATGAGCTAAAACTAGTTTAGACTCAGCAATTAGTTTAGGAGTCTTATCATAAATGAATTTTCTATTAGATGGGAAATTTTTCTTTTTTCTTCTTGGATGCGCAGCAATATTTATTTTATTTATCTTAGAATTTTTTTCTATTTCATTAAATAAAATATCAAGTTTAGACCAATAATCCTTTTTATTATATTTGATTGCTACATCTTTATAATTTAATTGTTGATCAAATGGGTTTTCTAATTCTTGATCAATAAAAACTATTTTTTTTTTATTTTTAATATGATTTTTATTTAGATTTTTTAAATTTACTATTTCATTAACATCTACTCTAAATACATTTTTGCCGTTTGAAATATTTTTGTAAAGTAAATAAGTTCTTTCATTAGTAGCAAAATAAATATTAGCGGTAGACGTAATTAATTTTTTACAAATTAGGGTTGTAATAGTAGTAAAAAATTTAGATTTAATTTTTTTAAATAAAAAATACTTATCTTTATTAAAATATAAATTTATATAATTTTTATAATTTTTCTTAACTGCCTCAGATGTATCTGGTAAAGTTCCTGCTTCTATAAATATTTTTTTTCCTCCTATAATCGACAAAATTCTATCAAGTATAGAACTTATAAATCTATACCCGCATGTATTCCAAAAAAAAAAATTTGCGGGTAGAAGTGAAATTTGTTTTCGAAGAGTATTAAAAGAATCTATGTTAATATAATTTTTTTTTTTAATTTTATTTAATGTTGACTTATTCAAATCTTTATTAATTAGAGGGAGTAGATTCCAATATAAAATTTGATATTTATTAAATTTAATGCCTACTCCTAATCTTTTATACAAATAACTTGATAAGTTTTGTGGAGTTAATACTAATAGTATTTTTTTTTTCATGAAAAATTTTTATTAATTAATCTTTTTTAAATTATTATTCTCGATTAAAAATACTTGATCAAAAAAATTTAAATTATTTTTTCTGTGTGTAATAAATATTATTGTTTTTTTATCTTTTAATTCATTTAAAGTATTAAAAAAGTTGTTTTCAGTTTCTAAATCTAGTGCGCTCGTGGCTTCATCAAATAATAAAATGTCTGGATTTCTGTACAATGCTCGAGCTATACCGATTCTTTGTCTTTCTCCACCTGAGATTTTTACTGCTCTTTCCCCTACTTCTGTTTTGATTCCATCTTTTAAGGTGTTAATAAACTTTGTTAATTGAGCGTTTTTAATAACCTTTTCTATCTCCTCGGCAACTATCTCTTTGTTATAAACATGTCCAAAAGATATATTTTTTTCAATAGTTTCATCTGTTAAATAAACGTTTTGAGGAACATATCCAATTTTTTCTATCCATGAATTTGAATTTTTTGATATTGGACTCCCATCAACTTTGATTGTACCACTATTAGGTTTTATTAAACCGGTTATTAAATCAATAAGTGTACTTTTACCTGAACCAGTTTCACCAATTATACCTACAAATTCATTTTTATTTATTTGAAAATTTATATTATCTAAAATATTTCTTTTAGAAGAATCGTAACTAAAACATACTTTGTTAAACTCAATCTTATTATTAAAAGAAACTTCATTTTCGTTGCTAAACTTTTTAAATGACTGAGGACTATCCTCTCTTAAATCTTTTTCTAAACTATCTAAGGTACTTTCTGAAAATTTTATTTGTTGAAAAGCTTGCAAAATTTTATTTGCAGACGGTAATATTCTTAAAGCTGTGACTAAAAAAATTCCTATAGTTGCAATAATTGAACCGTTGCTATCACTTTTTGTTGATATAAATAATATTAAAATTGTAAGAACCATTATTAATGAAATCTCGAACCATATTTTGGGAAGTCTGTTTATAAAGCTCATAATATATCCGACACGAGCAAGTTTTTGACTGTTTCCTTCAAGATTGCTTATGAATTCTTTTTGAGATTTAAAAATCATAATATCCTTTATGGCGTCAAATCCCTCTGTCATTGATTTAATTAACGCTGTTTGAAAAAAAATTCTTTTTTGCCCAAGTTTATAAATCTTACTTCGTAAAATTAAATAAAATATCAAAGAAGACGTTAAGCCTATTAAAAGTACTATAAGTGTTTCTTGGGGTTTAATTAAATAAAGAAATAGTAAAAGACCAAAAATAATCAAACCTTCACAAATGATTTGACTCAGTCCTGATATAGCACCTCCGTAGATTGAGGTTTGTACCATTATTTTTTCCTTTAATTTTGCTGAATTATTTCTTACATGAAAAAGATAATCTTTAAACAAATATTTTTTAAATAAAGCAACCCCAAGGTTAAATCTAACTTTATAAATGAATTTACTATCTACATAATAAAAAAATGCTAAATAAATATTTTTTAAAGTGAAAATAAATAAAATTAACAAAATAAATAAATTTATATTATTATCAACATCTATACCATAATTTTGTAAAGTTAATTCAATATTGAAATTAGATAATAAATTACCTTCAGAAAAAAAATTAATTAGTGGGATCAACGATGCTATACCTACTGTCTCTAGGATCATAGCTATTAACATTAGCATCACTAAATACTTAAAAAAAAATTTTTGATTAGAATCAAGAATTTTAAAAATCTTAATTATATTTTTAAACATTTTGTTATTTTTTTATTATGAAATAGTTCTACCAACCGCTTTAGCTACTTTATTGGTATCTTTTAATAACTTTTTAAATTGAGAATAATTTAGTGGTTGCAGAGGGTCTACTGCAGATTTTTTTGGTTCTGGATGCATTTCAACAATCAAGCCGTCTGCTCCAGCTGCAACTGAGGCTAGCGTCAAGCTGGGAACCCATGGTGCCCAAAAAGAAGCATGGCTCGGATCAGATATTATTGGATATTTACATATCTCCTTTAATGCTGGTATTGCTTGAATATCTAAAGCAAATCTCGATGTCTCTCTATGAGTATGAGGTATTGATATGCCTCTTTCACATAAAATAAGTTTTTTATTGCCTTCGATTAAAATATGTTCAGCGGCACCTAAAAAATCCCTTAAACTAGCACCAAAATGTCTTTTTAAAATTATCGGTTTCTGAACTTTGGCCACCTCTTTTAAAAGTTCCAAGTTTTGCATGTTTCTTGAACCTATTTGTAAAATATCTGCTGTCTCAGCAATTCTTTCAATATACTGTATTTCAGTTACTTCTGTAACTATTTTAAGTTTATATTCTTTTTTAACAAGATCCACCCATTCCATACCTTCTTCTTGCGTTTCTTTATACTGTTTCGATCTATAAGGAAAAGTAAGAGGTTTGTAAGCATGGGCTCTTAAAATTTTTACTCCGTTTTTTTTTAAAAACTTTCCTACACTTAACATTAACTTTTCGCTTTCAACACCATTAGGTCCAGCAATAACTGGAATTTTTTTATTTCCAAAAACTATTCCATCACCTATATCTACTGTAATCTTTTGTTTCGCAGTTGAGAGCATTAACTTATTTTTTTTATCATCTTCAGTAATGTCTTTAGTTGGAAATTTATTTGATAAGTTTTTAACTATAATTTTATTTGATTTATTCATTTTTTTCCTAGAATACTTGGTTTATTTTGAATTTTGTTAATTTTTGTCTTATTCAAAAGTTTATTATATATGGAATGTATTACTTTTAGTACATATATATTTTTGCTTATTTCTAAATCTCGAGACGATCTTTTTATTTTTTTATTTAAAAATTCTCTGAGAATTTTTTGATGTCCATTCCCCATACCACTTTTTGGACCCATTCCGAGTTTAAAATCTTCAGAGGCTTTTTGAGATTGAACAAATCTTGATCCGGGCTTAGTTTTTTTCCAATAACTATATAGGTTGAGACTTATTCCTTTCACTAACAATCTTCCTTTAGTTCCGATAACATCAATAGAAGATCTATAATCTTGGTCAGCTCTGGTTGTGGCTTTGAAAGATGATATAGCCCCATTTTTATGTTCAAAATTTATTACTATCAAATCTTCAGCTTGAAGTTTTTTTTTGTTATATCCAGCTGATACGTCGAAATGTTTTATTGGTCCTAAATTATATATTAATGTATCTAACAAATGAATCGCTTGATTGTTCAAAACACCGCCGTCAGAAAAATATTTTCCTCTCCAATTATTTTGATAATATTTTTTATTTCTATGCCAAAACATTGAGCAGTCAGCTACTACTATGTTACCAATATTTTTATTACTGATATTTTTTCTCATTTCTGAAGTAGCTTTATTATGTCGATTTTGTAAAACGGTCCAACACTTTAATTTTTTTTTATTGCATAGTTTAATCAACTTTTTTGCATGTTCTAATTTTAGAACAAAAGGTTTTTCGATCAATGTTGATATATTTTTTTTTAAGCATATATCGGCATAAAAATAGTGTAAGTGAGATGGACTACATACAAATGCGTATTCAATAGATAAACTGTCATCTAAGATTTGTCTAAGTGATATTTGAGTATATCTTTTGTTAGTAGGACATTTTAATTTGTCTATTATATATATTTTTTTTATCTTTTTATTTTTTTTAAAAAGATCAAAATAAAATCTTCCTGCAGTTCCAAATCCTATAATAAGTACATTCATTAATAAAATAATTTAAGATTTTTACTTATAATTGCAGTTTGTCTGCTAATCAATTTATTAGAGTTTATTCGAGAAAATTTAATTTTTCTCACTTTTTCCTCTTTGACATGCAATCTTGTTGTGGCTCTACTATTTACCCCGCTACCATCAAATCCAATATTCTTTACCAAAGAAGTATTAGGAAAAATATATTTAAAATTATTTAAAAAATTATAATACATAAAGTCGAGTGACCAAATATTCTTTTTTTGCACATTTGTGTATTTTTTTTTAAAATATTTTTTTAAATAGCTAGGTACAAATTTTAAGTCCTTTTTAATATTTTTCTTTGAATAGTTAATATATTGATTCCAATCTTTACTTTTAATTGCCCATCCCCATGAAACAAAGTTGGGCAATATAACTGTTTTTAAAATTTTAGTTTTTTTTTCAAAATTTGGAAATTGGTAACCACAAATAATTTTAGATTTATCTTTTTCTTTCATTAATTGAAAATTTCTTTCAACAAATTTTACGAAATTTTTATATGGAATAGTATCATCCTCTAAAATTATTAAATTTTCATATTTTTTAGATAAATACGTAATGCCCTTAGTTATAGACTTTGCAAGACCTAAATTTTTTTTTCTTTTAATTTTTTTTATTGTTCTGTTGCCTTTTTTTGCTAACAGTCTTGTTAAAGATAAGGAAATATCTTCTTGATTTATTTTATCAAATTTATTTTTTGCCCCATCAATAATTAAAAAAATATCGTTTTTTACTTTGTTATTTTCTAAAGCTATAAGCACTCTTCTCAAATGAGAAGGTCTATTATATGCGAATACAATAATTACAGTTTTTTTTTTCATCATTAATGGTCCATTAAATTATTTTTAATTTGATATCTCATTGCCATTTCTGCCATATATAAATCTCGTTTGTCATGTATGTCTATCCCAGTAAATGTATCAGTATTAATTATTAGTTTTATTTTTTTTCCTATTCTTTTTCCTTTTCTCCAAAATTTCGCTCTAGTAGCTGATGCAAGTCCTGTATCTTCTCTAAAAAGATCTGGTGCAATTTGTCGAGAAGTATAATTTTTCATCCAAGGTAAAATTTTCTGTAATTTCTTTCCCTTGTAATGCCAGATATGTTTATAAAAAGAATGAACCGAGAATGCACTTTCTACATCGTTATTATTTTTTAATATATTTACTGCTTTGGTTATCCAGCTTGCTTTTCTAAAAATATTCGTACAAGTCAAAAAAACACAAATATCAAATTTTATTTTAGAGTATTTTTCATATTGTTTTAGAGCATCTTGAAGAGTCGACTCTGTAGTTACACGATCGCCAGAATACTTTTTTTTTCTTAAAAACGGAACTTTGGCTCCAAATTTTTTTGCCTCATTAGCTATTACTTTTGAGTCTGTAGAAACAAAAATATGATCACAAACTTTGCTTTTTAATGCAGCTTTTATTGGATAATATAATAATGGTTTTCCACAAATCTTTTGTAAATTTTTAAATTTAATACCTTTTGAGCCTCCCCTTGCTGGTATTATGCATATTACCTTTAATTTATTGTTATTTTTTCTCAAGTTTTATCCTATTAATATTAAAAGATTTTAAATCTTTAAAACCAGCGTTGATCATTGCTGTGTATAGTTCTTGATTTAATATATCGAATATTTTTGCCACCCCTTTATGACCATTGCATATAAGTCCGTATATGGCTGGCCTACCTACACCAACAAAATCGGCCCCTAAGCACAAATATTTTATTATATCGCTTCCTCTTCTTATACCACCATCAACAATAATTTTAATCTTCTTGGATTTAATTTTCTTTTTTATTTCTATTAAAGAATCTACTCCACTTAGACCTGAGTTTAACATTCTTCCTCCATGATTTGAAACCCACAGAGCATCAGCGCCATGATCAATTGATTTTTTTGCGTCATTTGATGTTAATATACCCTTAATAATTAGAGGCAGTTTTGTTTTTTTTTTAATCTTTTTAATTAAGCTCCAATCATATTTGACTGCAAGTTCTGGAGAAGGAGAAAGTGGATTAGTTCTTTTTCCGAATTTTCTAGCATCATATGTTAAAAGTTCTCTATCTAAGTATCTGTGCGATCTAACATTAGCATCAATACAAATTGTAATTGCAAAACAGTTATTTGCCTCGGCATTTTCAATTTCTTGCATAATCCATTTTTCATTACCAAAAGGAAAGATAGTCCATGACAATTTTGAATTTTTATTTTTTTTTCTAATATCATCTAAACTCATTCTTCCTTGTGTAGCAAAAAAACTTGCTGAATTAGCTTCATTGACGCCCCTAGCTGTTTCTACCTCGCCCTGTTTGTGAAACTGAGTTTGGTGACCCATTGGTGATAATAAAATAGGTGAAGAAATTTTATTATTAAATATATTAGTCTCAATATTTGGTTTATTGGTTGCAGTGAGTTGAGCAGGTAAAATTTGTATCTTATTTAAATCTAAAATATTTTTATCAGCAGTAAAACCATCTTCAGCTGCAGCTTGCACCCACTGAAATGTTCCGTGTCGTATTTTTTTTGATGCAACTAACTCGGCTTGTCTAATTGTGGTAAATTTATTTTTCATATATTTTCATTTAAGCAATGCTCCGCACTTTGTAAAAAACCAAAATTTTACACTTTTTCATTTTTATTTTAAGCTGGGTTAAATATATACTTATTAATACTTACTTCAGCCTCATATTTTCCCACTAATATTTTTATCTTATCACAATTATATTTTACAATTTTGAAAACCATACTTGCAAAAGGACCTGATAAAAATTTGAAGTCTTTGTTTTTACTAAATGAAAAAAAGGTTTGCATAATGTATCCTTCTTTGTCTTCATTTTTTTTGCATTTTTCTATAAAATCATTAATTTCATTTTGAGAATAAAGATCTATTTTTAAAAAATATTTTAGTCCTTTGCAAAAAACAATTTCATTAAGAATATTTGGATTATTAAATTTTGGATTATTACATAGCATATAATCGCCTAATAAATAAAAATCTTTATTTTGTAATTTATTTTTTTTTAAGATTTGTAATTTTGATTTTGGCAAATAAAATTTAGTCTCATTTCCAAGTTTCTTAATTAAGTCATTTTTAAGTAAATTTACGTATTTTTTATTAAATTTTAAAACTGCCCACATATTAATTACCTTTCATCCAATTCTTTTTGTAACTCATCATATTCAGCCATTTTTTTTTTCATAAAATTTATTGTAAGTTTGGTTTTTGCGGCAATTCCTTTTGGGGTAAGTAAATAAATATAGTTTATTTTTGAATTATTTTTTTCAAAATTTTTTATTTTGATTAAGCCTTTATTTTTAAGAGCTTTTAAACAATAATTTAATTTACCAAGACTAAATCCTAGCTCGTTGGCTAAATCTCTTTGCGTTATGTTAGATTTGTTTTGAATTTTTCTTAAAATATTTAAGTTGTCTTGATTGTTATCCATAGTTATTGTACATTTAATTTTGTTGTTCAATAAATGAACGTTTATAACGTTCAATTGTTGAACAGTAAAGTAAATAATTGTAAAAAAAACCTTAAAAATTGGGTTTTTATAGTGCTTTTAATGATACAGGCTAGTATATGATGAAAATAAAAAGATTTATTCTTCTAATTTTAAAAATAAAGTGGCAATTACTGCCTCCAAAAAAAAGAGAAATTCTACTGTATGACGGTGATGGCGAAGATGTGGCGCCTACAATCTTAAAAAATTATACTTATGAAATCGCACATACTAGAAAAGAAAAATTTTGTCTTTTTATACTTTTAAAATTAATATTCAAGTTTAAAGTAAATTATAGCGAATACATAAAAGATTACATTAGATATGTTAACCCAAAACTTATAATCACTTTTAATGATAATTATGTGAGTTTTTACGAACAAAGAGCTTACTTTCCTAATATAAAATTTATTGCCGTTCAGCGTGGCTATAGATCATATCATAATGATATTTTAGATGTTTTTGAAAAAGGAAAAAAAAAATATTCAATTGATAAATATTTTGTATTTAATAAAGCTATTATTTCACATCTTAAGAAATATGTAAATGCAGAATATATTGTCTTGGGTTCGCCTAGAAATAATTTAGCTGATATAAATAATACAATTAAAAATAAAAAAGAAATATTATATATTGCAAGTTTTGCTCCACAATCTTTTATAACTTACAAAAAAAATAAAGAATTTATCAAAAAATTTTATGAAAAAGAAATCAATATTTTAAATTCTTTAATAATTTTTTGCAAAAATAAAAATTTGAATTTAAATATTCTTGGAAAATGGAGGTCGGAAAAACTAAAACAAATGGAAATAAATTTTTTTAATGAAAATCTTTTAGGTAAATTTAATTTTATAGAAAACAATTCTCATAGAAAAACATATGAACTATTAGATGAATTCGAATTAAGTATAGGTACACATTCGGCTTTATTATTTGAAAATTTTGGACGTGGTAATAAAAGTTTTGCTTTTAATTTTCGACATGAAGAATATCCTTTTACAACAAGAAGATTTGGATACTTTTCAAATTTACCTAGTTCAGGACCAATTTGGTATCAAGGAACAGATATAAAAATTTTTCTTGAAAAAATAAACTATTTATTAAACTGCGATGATACTGAATGGAAAGGTATTTCAGGCAAATATTCTGATGATTTTTGTGATTATAATTTTAAAAATACAATCCTTAAAAATCAAATAGATACTCTAATTAAAAAAAAAGGCCAGTAGTTTCCTACTGGCCCTATCTATTTTTAATGTAAATAAAATCAATTTATATATTTTTTCACTAAAATTTTTTTCAGTGCATAAATCAAGCCAATTG
>MDTB01017049.1_pt1 | contig 23003 bp, 23 predicted proteins | sample 811161 | NCBI WGS metagenome assembly MDTB01 (sample SAMN05326650, study PRJNA326480) | marine metagenome | isolation source: seawater | place: Mediterranean Sea | collected 2009
CTTATTGGTTTGCTGTTGATTTTTTTGATCTACTTTTCCAATCCAAATAAAAAAAATAATACTGAAAAAAGTATTAGCAACTCTAAACAAACCGAAGGTCTTAATAAAGTAGATGAAAATTTAAATACTTTCGAAAATTTAGAATATAAGGGCGTAGATAATAACGGAAATAGGTTTGTTATTTATGCAGATTATTCAAATTTTAGTAAAGATAAACCTGAAATTATTAATATGGAAAAAATGCTTTGCTATTTTTATTTCGCAGACGGAACCACTTTAGAAGTTAGAAGTGGATATGGAACTTATAATAATGTAAGTCTTGATATTAGTTTTGCTGAAAATGTAAATATGTTTTATGTAGAGAATACAGTGTTTTCTGACAAAGCTGATTTTATTAATTCAGATAACAGATTGTTTGTAGAGGGAAATGTTAGAACTCAAAGTCCAAATGGCGTAGTATTAGCGGATAAATTAAATTTTGATTTTAATGAAAAAAAATTAAAAATTTCTATGTATGAAAATAATGAAAAAGTAAATGTTAAAACAAAAATTAAATGAAAAAAACTTTCAGAATTATAAAATTTAAGAAAAATAAACCAGTTTTACAAATAAAAGCTGTGAGTAAATCTTTTGAAGGTAGACCTATTTTAAAAAAAATTAATTTAGATTTATATGCTGGAGAAATTTTAGGCCTTTTAGGTCCTAACGGTTGTGGAAAGACCAGTCTTTATGGCTGTATTCTTGGAAGATACAAAGTAGATAATGGAAAAATTTTTTTAAACCAAAAAGATATTACTTCATTACCGATTCATGAAAGGGCAAGGCTTGGGATTGGTTATTTAAGTCAATATAGATCTGTTTTTTCAATGTCCACTTATGACAATCTGCTTGCTGTTGTACAATTGACTGTCAAAAAAACTGAGAAGCAACGTTTGATGGTTGAACAACTATTAACAGAATTTAATCTTCAACACTTAAGAAATATAAATGCCAACTTACTTTCAGGTGGAGAAGTTAGGCGCCTACAGATAGCAAGAACACTAATCAATAGTCCAAAGGTTATATTGTTAGATGAACCAATGGCGGCTTTAGATCCAATTGTTGTTCAAGACATTCAAAAATATATTTTAAAATTACAGTCGTATGGCACAGGAGTAATAGTGACAGACCACAATATACAGAATCTACTTCAAGTGGTTGATAAGTGTGTTGTTATTGGCGAACAAACTGTGATAGCAGAAGGGAAACCAAAAGAAATTTTACAATCTGCAAAAGCAAGAGAATTATATTTTGGTTCTTACGAATAGCAAAGTATGGCTAAGTCTAGTTATTCTGTTGTAACAAAAAACCGTATCAAAAGTTTTAAAAAAACAATTTTGGTTGATAGTGACAAGTCACTTTCAATTAGAGCATTTTTAATTGGTGCAATAAGCCAAGGGATATCCAAAGTAAACAATGTTCTGGAATCTGAAGATGTATTTTCAACCATAAATTTATTAAAAAAACTCGGTGTCAAAATTAAAAAAGATAGTTTTAGAAGCTACTTAATATACGGTAAAGGTTTAGGCTCTCTGTTAGCAAAAAAGAATACTGTATTAGATTGTGGAAACTCAGGAACTTTAGCAAGATTGCTTATAGGAATACTATCAACGACTCCAAATATTAATATTAAAATTACTGGTGATGAGTCTTTAAAAAAAAGAAATATGTATAATCTTTTTAATTTAATGAATAAGTTTGGTGCAAGTTTTGATAAAAATAAAAATTATCTTCCTGTTAAAATGATCTCTTCTGAAATACCAATTGGCATATTTTATAAGTCTGGTGTGTCCGCACAATTAAAGAGTGCTGTGATTTTGGCAGGTTTAAATTCTTTTGGTACAACAACAATAGAGGAAGAAAGTGAAAAACTCTCTAGAAACCATACTGAAAATTTATTAACAAAAAGTCAAAGGGCAATAAAAATTAAAAAAAATAATATTAGAATTAATGGAAAACAAATTTTAAACCCGTTTAAATTATCTATACCTGGGGACCCTTCATCTGCTGCTTTTTTTTGCGCTTTAACTTTATTTACTAAAAATTCTCAATTAAAAATCAAAAACGTATGTTTGAACAAAAGACGAATAGGTTTTTATGTGCTACTTAAGAAAAGCGGTGCCAAAATAAATTTTAAAAATATTAAAAAAATAAATAATGAAATTGTAGGCGATATAATCGTAAAAAGCAGTAAATTAAAACCTATTAAAGCTGGTGCTAAATATTATCCATCTACAGCCGATGAATATATAATTCTATCTATATGTGCAGGTATGATTCCAGGTTTATCGTTTTTCAAGGGCATCTCGGATCTTTCCAATAAGGAAAGTTCAAGGGCACATGAGGTAAAAAAAATCCTTAACCAAATTGGTATAAAATGTGTTGTAACGAAAAATGAAATTAAAATCTTCGGAAATAAAAAAGTAAAAAATATAAAAAAAACAATTAAGATAGAAAAGTTAAACGATCATAGAATATGTATGGGAACGCTTTGTTTATCACTTATTACTGGAATAAAGTCTAAAATAAAAAACTTTGAGACAGTTGAAACTTCTTCGCCATCTTTCCTAAAGATAATAAAATTAATTGGGGGAAATTATGAAATTAAGAAATAATATGAAAGTTTCGATTAGTTGTGATGGGGGCGCCGCTAGTGGCAAAACAACCGGGGGAAAGTTAATTTCGAAGAAATATAAACTAAATTTTTTATCTTCAGGCCTGCTGTATAGATATGCTAGTTATTTACTAATAAAACATAACCCAGATAACAAAATTGTTTTTCTCAAAAAAAAATTTAAAAGACTAAATTATAAAAAACTATCAAAAATTAAATTACATACTGAAAAAATAAATTCAAATGTCTCTATAATAGCTAAAGAAAAAAAAATAAGATTTATATTAAAAAAATATCAATTGAATTTTGCAAAAAAATTTAAAAGAATTTGCATAGAAGGAAGGGACATATCTTATGCAATTTTGCCAAATGCGGATGTTAAATTTTACTTTATGTGCAACCTTAATACTGCTTCAAAAAGACGGTGGGGCGAATTAAAAAAGGTAAATAAAAAAATAAAATTAAATGAAGTAAAAAAATCACTTAAAATAAGGGACTTTAATGACAAAAATAGAAAACATAATCCCTTGATTAAATCATCAGATTCGATAGTAATACACTCCGACATTTTAAATAAATCGAAGATGGTTAAAAAAATGTCTAATATTTTAGAAAAAAAAATTAAAAAAAAATATGGCTTTAGAAACTAATATCGAGAATAAAAAAGGGTCAAAAGAATTTGAAAACCTTTTAGAGGAAGATTTTAAAAAACGAGATTTAAAAGAAGGAACAATCGTAAAAGCAACTATAAGTGAAATAGGAAAAAAATTTATTTTTGTAGATCTAAAAGCTAAATCTGAAGGAATTATTCCCGTAGAAGAATTTAAGATAACAAAAGAAATGGACTCTTTAAAGATTGGTTCAAAAGTAGAAGTTTACTTAGAGAGAATCGAAGGAGCTAAAGGTGAGCTAATAGTAAGTCGTGAAAAAGCTAGAAGAATGAGTTCTTGGAAGAGAATGGAAAAAGCTTATGACGATCAAGAAGAAGTTCAAGGAATGATTACTAACAAAACGCGTGGAGGATATATTTGTAATATAGATTCTTGTTTGTGTTTTTTACCCGGCTCGCAAATTGATACCAAACCACTAAGAAGTTCTGAAGTTGATGAGCTTATGAATATTCCTCTTAAATTCATGTGTGTGAAAATGGATAAAGTAAGAGGTAATATCGTAGTATCTAGAAGAGCCGTACTTGATAAAACAAGAAACCAAGAATTGAAAAATATATTATCTAAAATTAAAGAAGGAGATATTGTTGAAGGTAAAGTTAAAGCTATTTTAGACTGGGGGGCCTTTATAGATCTGTCAGGTGCAGATGCTTTGCTCCATTGCTCAGATCTTAGTTATTCAAGGGTCAAGAAGCCATCTGATCTTTTATCAATTGGAGAAACAATTAAAGTAAAAATAATTAAAATAGACAATGAAACAAAAAGAATAAGTTGCGGAGTCAAGCAAATGCACCCAGACCCATATGAAAGTTTAGATAAGAAATTCAAATTAAATAAAATTTACAAAGGTATTGTCACTCGATGTGTAGACTATGGAGCATTTGTAAGGTTGGGTGAAGGTTTAGAAGGTCTTGTGCATTCCTCAGAATTAGACTGGACTAAAAAAAATGTAAATCCAAATAAAATACTTTCTCCTTCCCAAGAAATAGATGTGAAAATTATAGAAATTGATGCTGAAAAAAGAAGAATTTCATTAAGCTATAAATCAACACAAGAAAACCCGTGGGATAAATTGGAAAAAGAAAAACCGGTTGGATCTATAGTTAGTGCTCAAGTTAAGAATATTACTGATTTTGGTGTTTTCCTTAGTATAGAAAATTTAGGCTTGAATGGCCTTCTTCATTACAAAGATATTTCTTGGGAAGAGAGAGAAGAAGACTTACAAAAATACAAAAAAAATCAGTTCGTAAAAGCAAAAATAATAGAAATTGACAAAGATAAAGAAAAAATAAGATTGAGCGTAAGGCAGCTTGAGAAAGATCCTTTTGATTACTTTAATAATAAGAAAAATGGAGAAACAATCACTGCTAAAGTTCAGTCAGTATTAAAAAATGGGATCATAGTATCTCCAGGAAATGAAGAAAAACTTCAAATTATGATTAAAAAAAGTAATTTAGCAAAAGAGCCAGAAAACTGTAGACCAGAAATTTTTAATAAGGGAAACAAAATTGATTGCATGATAATTGACTTAGATTTAATAAAAAGGAAGGTAAATTTATCTATTAAAGAGCTAGAAATTGAGAATGAAAAAATAGCCATTAAAAAATATGGAAAAGATGGAACAAGCAGCGGTGCCGCTTTAAAAGATATTTTAGGTAAAGTTTTTAGCTCAAAAAGTACTAAGAAAAAGTAACTTTATTATATGATAAAATCTGAGATAGTTTCAAAACTGTCAGATAAAATAAATCCCAAAATTAAAAAAGCCGACATTGAAAAAATTTTAAATATAATATTTAAAACTATTATTCATGAAGCAAAATATAGAAAAGCTACAGAAATAAGAAAATTTGGTCGTTTTTTTCAAAAAAAAATCAAAGGAAAGCTAAACGCAAGAAACCCTAAGACCGGAGAAAGTATTAAAACCGAAGATAAAATTTCCATAGCCTTTAAAATGTCAAAAGAATTAAGAAACAGAATTAATAAAAAAGGAAATTTAGATTGAAAAAAAATATTTTTGTTGCTTTAGATTTTTCAAATTTTGACAAAGCTCTGAGTGTCGCTAATAGCGTAAAGAATGATGCTGCGGGTCTTAAGATTACTAATGAATTATTTGCCGCCTGCGGTAAAGAGGGGATATCTAAACTTGCAAATATTGGGCTTGAAATATTTTTAGATATTAAAACTCATGATGTTCCCAATACAGTAAAAAAAACTGTAGCAAGTATTGCTTCATTAAAAACTGTAAAATATCTAACCGTTCACACTAGCGGTGGTTACGACATGCTTAAGGCAGCTAGAGAAGCCGCGGGTAATTTAGAATTATTAGGAGTAACAATATTGACCTCACAGTCTGCATCTATAGAACAAGTAAAACTTTTGGCAGACCTAGGTATTAAATCTGGGCTCAGCGGTGTAATTGCTTCAGCACAAGAATATATGACGGTTAGATCTTTATCTAAAGATTTAAAGATTTTTTGTCCTGGAATAAGAGGTCTTGAAGATAAAAAAGATGACCAAAAAAGAGTTATGAGTTACTCAGAGTTTTGTAAAATCTCAAAAAATGATAATAAAGCCTTTGCTGTAATAGGTAGACCGATCTATGAAAGTGGAGATGCTGGTCAAAACATCAAAAAAATTATACAGTCAGCTAAATAATAACTTAAGCACTTTCTGATAATGAAAATTAAAAAAGGAATATCTTTAATCGATCAACACGATAAAAATGGCTTTTATGGTGGAAAGTTTGGTGGAAACTATGTTGCTGAAACACTCAAAAAACCCATTGATGACTTAACAAAGCTATTTGAAAAAAATCGAAAAGATAAAAATTTTTTGAAAGAAAGAGATTATTTGTATGAAAATTATGTTGGAAAACCTACAAGATTTATAAAGCTTCAGAATCTTTCAGATCACTTAGGTGGCGCACAGATTTATGCAAAAATGGTTTCTGACGCCAATGGAGGTGCTCATAAAATCTATAATGCAATCACTCATGCAATGTTATGTAAACGAGCAAAGAAAAGATATATCTGTACGGACACTGGAGCAGGCTATAACGGAAAAATGTTTTCGATGGTTGCCAAAAAATTTGGTCTAGGTTGTAAAATATTTATGGGTACAAGAGATATAGAAAGACAAAAACCAAATTGTGATGCTATGAGAAAGAATGGGGCTGAAATTGTTCCTGTTTCTTCAGGAAGTAAAACTCTAGTAGATGCTGTTAGTGAATGTATTAGATACTGGGTATCAAATTGTGATAAAGTTCATATGGGTATTGGAAGTTTGGTCGGACCAAATATATTCGTGAAAATTTGTGGTTTTAGCACCGCTCAGATTTCTAGAGAACTTAAAATTCAATTAGATGAAGAGTTTGGTGAAATACCAAAAAAACTGAAATTAATTAACTGTGTTGGCGGAGGTTCTAGTGCTTACGGTTTTTGGAGTGAGTTTATAGACTCTAATAAAAATCAAATTGAACTTGTAGGAGTCGAAGCTGGTGGACCATCAAATAGCAAGCTTCATGCTGCCCCTTTGAGCAAGAACTCCAAAATAGGTGTGCTTCATGGTGCTGCTGCTTACTGCGTTCAAAACTCAGATGGTCAAATAAATGAAACGGAGTCTATTAGTAGCGGATTAGATTATCCATCTGTAAGTCCAATTCATTGTTTTTTGAAGGACACGGGAAGAGCAAGATATACATCGGCAACGGATGAAGAAGCTTTAGATGCCTATAAATTAGTAACTAAAATTGAAGAAATTTCTCCAAGCTTAGAACCTTCCCATGCTTTTGCGGAAGCAATAAAAATTGCTCCTAAATTTGATGACTCTACTATAATTGTAGTTAACTCGTGCGGCGATAGCCTCAAAGATGCAAGTATAATAAAAAACCGTTTAGGCGTTTATTCCAGATGAAATCACAGATTAGTTTAGCTTTTCAAAAGTGTAAGCAAGAGGAAAGGCCCGCTTTGATTACCTATACAGTCGCTGGTGATAATACCAAAAAAAGATCTTTGGAAATTTTAAAATCTATTTCTAAATATGCTGATATTTTAGAGATTGGTTTTCCACATAATGCCCCTACAGCGGACGGACCCCAAATTCAAAATAGTTCTTATAGAGCATTAAAAAATGGAATTAAACTTAAAGATGTTTTTCAAATTGTTAAAAACTATAAAAATACTAAAGACCCAAAACCATGCATTCTAATGGGTTATTATCAAATAGTATTTAGATATGGTGAAAAAAGATTCATAAAAAAATGTAAAAAGTGTGGTGTTGATGGTTTAATAATTGTAGATCTTCCATGGCCTGAAAATAAAAAATTTGCAAAATTATGTAAAAAAAATTCTATTACATTTGTACAACTTTTATCACCAACAACTTCTAAAGAACGTATTAAGAAAATAGTTAAAAGTTCACATCAAATGATTTATTATATTAGTATGCTTTCAACTACAGGAGGAAAATTAAAAGTTTCTCCATCCAGAATTATGAAGAATTATATGAAAATAAAAAGAATAAATAGATCTAAAAACTTAGTAATTGGATTTGGCATAACTAAAGACACCATATCTTCTTTGGGTAAATCAGATGGTCTAGTTGTAGGAAGTGCTTTGTGCAAAGAAATAACTAAATCTTTGAAAAATCGCCAAAATCCTGTCACAAAGCTTAGTAAAATGGTAAAAGTTTTAAGAAATAAAATAAAATGAATTGGATTTCAAAATTTATAAAACCAAGAATTAAGTCACTTTTTAAGAAAAAATCTTCTGATACCAAAGAAATTTTGTGGTCAACATGTGAGTGTAAAAATTTAATTTATAAAGAAGATTTATTTAAAAATTTTTCTGTTTGTCCAAATTGCGGGTTTCATCACAAACTTACCTCCAAGGATAGATTTAAGATTTTCTTTGATAATAAAGAATTCGAAATTCTTAAAACGCCGCAGCCAAAGGATGATCCATTAAAATTTACTGATACAAAAAAGTATACTGAAAGATTAAGGCTTGCTAGAAAAAAAACGAACCAATCTGATGCAATACTTATAGCGGAAGGCAAACTTAACAATATGGATGTTACAGTAGGAGCCCAAAATTTTAACTTTATAGGTGGGTCAGTTGGTGCAGCCTCTGGAGAAGCTTTTATTCACGGAGTCCAGAATTCGATTGATAAAAAAATACCATTTGTTTTCTTTAGTTGTAGCGGGGGACAAAGAATGATGGAAAGTGCAATATCTTTAATGCAAATGAGTAGAACAGTACTAGCAGTTAATGAGTTAAAAAAAAATAGTATTCCTTACATTGTTGTAATGACAAATCCAACAGCAGGTGGAGTGACTGGAAGCTTCGCATCACTAGGTGATATTCTTATTGCTGAACCAAAAGCTATAGTGGCTTTTGCAGGTAGAAGAGTGATTGAAAGTACTGTAAAAGAGGATTTGCCAGAGGACTTTCAAACAGCTGAATTTGTTAAAGATCATGGAGGACTTGATTTGGTTGTAGAAAGAAAATATTTAAGATCAACAATTACAAATTTATTATCAATTTTATTGAAGAAAAAAGAATCACAAGCTATAGCTGAAACGGATAATGTCCCAAATCTCGAAGAATCTCTACAGAAAACTTCAAAAGCAGTATAGCCGAAGGATCAATTTAGATCTAAAGAGAATAAAAAAAGTTTTAAAAAAATTAAATAACCCTGAAGAAGAAGTTTCTAATGTAATAAATGTAATTGGAAGCGACGGCAAGAATAGTGTTCTTACTTGTTTAAAATATTTTCTTGAAGCAAGTAATTTTAAAGTTAATACTTTCACAAGTCCTCATTTATATGATGTAAGACATAGATTCTGGTTAGGAAATAGATTTATCTCTTTAAAGGAAATAGAAAAATATAAAAAAGTTATAGAAAAAACTAAATTAAGGCTTACTTTATTTGAACTTCTGACTTGTATTTATATTTTAGCAGCAACTAAGACTAATCGTAGTTCATACAACCTAATTGAAAGCGGATTATTTTTTAAAAAAGATAGTACAAATTTATGGTCAAGCCCAATGGCACAAGTAATAACAAATATTAATTATCAGCATCAAGAGTGGATATATCCAAAAACTATTAAAGAAATTTGTAACCAGAAAGTGGGATATTTGAGTAACGACACAAAGATATATATTGGAAGACAAAAAGAAAAAACTTCTAAAATCATAAATAATATTTTAAACAAAAATTATAGCGAAAAAATAAATTATGGCTCATGGAAAATTATTTATAAAAAGAAAAAAATATTTTACAAGGATCAAGAAAATTTTATCAATCTTTCTTCAAAATATATAAATTCGGATGGATTGTGGGAAAATGTAGGTTTAGCAATTAAGGTGGCTTTGGGGCTTGGGATAAATCCAAAAATAATAAAAAAAACTGTTCCAAAAATAAAATTCGAAGGTCGTGTTCAGTTTATAAAAGGTAAATTAACAAAAGATTTAAAAAAAAATATTCTTCTATTAGATGGTTGCCATAGCGAAGAATCTTCAAAAAATTTGGCTCGGTATTTAAAAAAATTTAAAATACCCATTTATGGTATTTGGGGGACATTAGAAAATAAAAATGCAGATAAACTGATAAAAAATTTTAAAGGAATTTTGAAAAAGGTTATTACCTTAAAAATACCAGATGAGCCTAATGCCTTGAGTGGATTTGATTTGTATAAGATTGCTAAAAAAAATGGTTTTCGAACTAAGGAAGCAAAAAATATTAAAGATGCACTTAAAAAAATTTCAACAAAAGAAAAGAATTTAATTGTTATATTTGGCAGTTTATATCTTGTTGGATATGCTTTAAGTTTGAACTAAATATTTTCTTTAATCCAAGAAACAATATTTGATTTCGTTGTAGCTCCAACCTTTGTAGACTTTAGTTCGCCTGATTTGAATAAGAGCATTGTGGGAATTCCTCTAATACCATACTTTGTTGGTGTATTTGGTTCCTGATCTATATTATGTTTTGCTATTGTAATCTCACTAGACATTTCATTTGAAATCTCCTCCAAAATTGGTCCGATCTGCTTGCAAGGACCACACCATTCAGCCCAAAAATCAACGATTGTTGGTTTTTGTGATTTGATTACATCAACATCAAAACTTTCATCGGTTACTTTTTTGGTAGGCATAAATTTATAAATAAAGTTTTTTTTAAGAATGTCAACTACGCACTAGAGTAAAACTTTTCTAGTTCTTCAACGTAAGCGTTAATTTCATCTAACATTTTTAACTTTTTGGTTTCTTTGCTTTTTTCAAACTTGGCCCTTAAATCATCTATTTCTTTGTAAGTTCTTGGAATAGTATTCCATTTTTTTTCATCATTTGTTGATAATACCCTTTTTATAATTGAGCTATGGATCTCATCGTAATCATCTTTAGGTAAAAGATCGGGTTTTTCCTGATAAAGTAATTTTTTTCCAAAATAATGAAACCTTCTATCTTTGAACTTGTTTAAATAAGATAATTTTTTATCCCACTCAACATCATGAAAACCTGGTAGACTCTTATTATCCTCGGGTGGTGGAAAATTATATAAACTTTCTTCTTCATAAATATCTTCTTGTGATTTAGTTTCTAATTTTTCTTGAGCCTCATCTCTTAAGATTAATTCAACTTTCTCAGAGAACTTTTTATTATTTCTAACAATATCTGCTCTTTGACTAAGTTTGCTAATTCCTATCATTTTATACACCTCGAAATTATCTATATAGGATGGATTCATAATAATGGGATGTTTATTGTGTCGACAGGTTCTTAAAACCTTAGGTGCTTTTTTTAATTCTTCTTTTAAAACCTGTATTGGCATATTCATATAAATATTTGGGTCATGTTTTAAATCAAAGGTCTTAGGCCACTGATAAACAGGGTGTTGGCAAACAAAGGTTTGAACAAATGGTACAACCTTTCCGTAATAAAACTCATTTGAACAAAAAACTTTTTCATTTTTAATTACTTTTAAGCTCTCATCTTTGTTATAGGTTAAAAGACTACTATTCCATACACTTGGGGCTTTCTTTTTTATTATTTTGGCAATCTCGAGAGTAGCACTGCAATCGCCTATTGCTATATGTGCTGCATGTTTAATTCCGTTTAATGGAGCCATAGTATCAAGCTTGTATTCTAAATTTCCCTTTTTATTAATCGCATTCTTTAAAGTATTTGGATAATATAGATTTGCTGCTCTTGCCAAATTAAGTAGGTCGCCCTCTTTGTTACCATTAGTTGTAGATGAAAAAGGATAATGTAGGTTTTGAAACAAAGTGTTTCTCCAAAAAATTTGATCAAATTCAATATTATTCCATCCAATAAAAGTGGCTTTGCCCCAAGTTTTTAGTTTATCCACGAACTGTTTAACCATTTTGTAATGTGAAAGATTGGTTTCTTTCAGTTTTTTTGGAGGGGTATTAGTTACAATTAATGACATGGCCTCTGGAATAATTCCAGGTGATAATCTACATCTTGACTCGAATCTGTCGAGCTCATTAAGGTTATCATCAGCCAAAATAGCTCCGATCTCTAAGATTTGACCAAATTGTTTATTAGATGAGCTAGTTTCGAAGTCGTAAAATACAAAGTTTGACATTTGGGAAATCTATTTATTTAAAGACTTTAATTTTATCAGAATTTTCTTCGACTGTCTCTTTTACTGTTCCGGGGTCTTTGATATTATTTAGAGTATTCATTATAGAACGTGCGTCTCTCCCAAAATTGTCGGTTGTGGTCATTACCTGTTCTAATTTTTTTCTTAGGTCTACAATTCCATCAAAATGTTTTTCGAACCGTCTAGAAATAAGTTTCAAGTCATTGTAAATCTGTGTTGCATGTTTTTGAACTTTAAGTGTTTGAAAACCTAAATGATAAGACTGTAAAAGAGCTGACAAAGTATTTGGACCTGCAATTGTTATTTTGTATTTTGTTCTAAGTTCCTCAAGTAAAAGCTCCTTGGTTTTTGGATCCCTGTAACTTGAAAGCTCAGCAAATAATCCTTCTGTTGGAGCGTATACAATTGCAAAATCAGTTGTTTTTGGTGGTGCAATATATTTTGAATTTACTGCTTTAGCTTTGTTTTTAAAAGCTAAGGCTAAATCTTTTCTCGCATCTGCTAAAGCTTCTTTGTCCTTAGCTTGATATGCATTGTCTATTTCTTTAAATTTTTCAATTGGCCAATGGCTATCCACAGGAACAAGTACATCCTGAAGTTTTATAGCAAATTCTACAGTATCTCCTGATTCATCAGGTTTCGTTTTTACGTTTTCAATATACTGGGATGCAGGTAATAAATCTTTTAAAAGCGAGCCTAAAGAAAATTCAGCAAGAACTCCGTATTGTTTTACACCTGCAAGAATTCTACTAAAATTATCTTGGCTTTTATTTAAAGCTTCAACTTGCTTATTAAAGCCTCCTACTTTTTCATCTACCCTAGTCAAAGCCCCCGTCATATCTTTGGCAATATCTTTGGACATGTTCCCGAAAGATTGACTAAAAGTCTCTTTGAATGAATTGAATTCATCTTTAAAAGCCTGTGTAGGATCTTCTAATTTTCTTTGTTTGTTACGAAATAAGACAAATATTACAACTATGTTTAAAGCCAATAAGACAACTACGAGTGTAATTAGTATTAAATCCATAAATTAATATATACGGTGTATTTGCCAAATTACAAATTTTAATTTAAATAATGTAATTCATGAGATTTTTTGCATATTTTTTGTCTGCATTTTTAATTTTTACAACCGTTAATTCAAAAGAATTCCGAATCGATTTTAGTGACGATGGTATGAAGTTATTAAAAAAAAGGGGTTTTGGAAAAAAAACTCAGTATTCTAATGGCAAAGATGATAAGGGCTGGTATTTAAAAGCTGTAGCTGAAGAAAGTGCAACAGGTTTGGGTGTAGAGATTGATAAAGAACTTCTTAATCAAATGCCTTTTTTAAATATTACTTTTAAAATTGAAAAAGATTTTACAAATATTGATCAAAAAACTAAAGATGGACATGACTGGGCTGCAAGAGTGATGCTTGGGCATGGGAAAAAAATTGGTGCAAAATTAGTAAGCTTAGCTCACTCATCGTTTTTAGAGGAAGGTTATCTGCAACAAAGTCCCTGGACAAAGGGAAGTAGAGATTATGTTCTTTCAAATGATAAAAGTGGGGATTGGCACACAAGAAAGATAAATGTAAAGAAATTGCTCGAAAAAACACATGGAATTTCTTTCACAAATTTTATAGCTATTTTCACAGATTCTAATAACTCCAAACAAAAAATTATTGCTTATTACCGAGATATCTATTTTAGTAGTGAGTGATGAATTTAAAAGTAGAACCATTTAAAAACAATATTGGCGCTTCTATCTTTTACGATCTTAGGTTTGCAGAACCAAAAATTATTAATCAAATTAAAGAGATGCTCAATAACTATGGTTTTGTTTGCTTTAGAGACCAAAATTTGGAGCCTGGGGAATATTTAAAATTTGCAGAACAATTAGGCAAAATTAAAGAGTACCCAATGTTAAAAGATTTAGAAAATTATAAAGGTGTTACTGTTGTTGAAAGGAAAGAGAATGATAAAGGGAAATCTTACGGTGAAGGATGGCACACAGATAGTAGTTATTTGAACAAAACACCAAAGTATACTTGCCTGATGGGCAAGATAGTAAGAAAAGATCAGGGCCAAACACTTTTTGCCTCACAATTAGCATCTTACGAAGCTCTAGATCAAAAAACTAAAGATAAAATCGAAAGTCTTGTTGGGATATTTAGTTCTGCAGGGCCAATATCAGTTACGAGGTTAGAGCGAGAAGCCGAAAGAGGAACTGGAAAGTCAAAAGATTTTATTGCGGAACATCCAATAGTAAAAAAAGTTGGAAGTAGAAAAACACTTTATCTAAGCCCAGGTCACACAATTGCCATAAAAAACTTAAGCGAAGAGGATTCTAAAGATCTTTTAAAATTTTTATTTAACCATCAAACGAAAAAGGAATTTCAAAATAGCTTTTTTTGGGAAAAAAACACCATAGTTATTTGGGATAATCATTCGGTCATTCACTCGGCGACCCCTTTTCAAGGAAGAAGAATTATGCACAGAATTATTTTAGACCCATAAAAAAAACAAAATTCAGCCCCTCTTAAAACAAGAATCTTAATTAAATCATTAAATATGAAAAATATTTTAACAATACTGATGTGCTCTTTATTGCTTGTGAACTGCAGTAATAGGTATGTTTTTGGAACTAAATGTACTTCACCAGATAAAGTTACAGGTGCTTATGAAAAGTCTTTCATTTGGTCTGTGGACAGAACTATGAGTGACAAAGCATTTGGAAAAAGAATTTCTAGAGGAAACTGCCCTAAATTAGATAAAAAATCTTAATTTTTGGTAAAGTTTAGAAATATTTAATGAATGTACCAATTATTATTGGGTTACTAACCTTGGTAGTAAGTTCTTTTGTAGTGTCTTTTTTAATCGTGACCTTTAAGCCTAAGGACAAAGCTCAGGATTATGATAAAAAAGACACTAATTGCTAAAAAATTTCCTATTTATACTTGTTTTTTTTTCTTTTAATAATTTAAGTGCAATGGAAAAACCTTATCATCATATTTATAAAGACGGAGAGCTATTTGGTTTTAGAAATCCAGAAGGTGGTCCCCAACGGGATCCTAATTTTAAATGGAACTGGAAAGTTTTTAGAGAAGAGAAAAAGAAACTCAAGATTAATTATCCACCTGAACATGTAATCGATAAACAAGTAGTTTTAAAAAATCTTAAAAAAAATAAATCAGATTCCTTCGTTATGTGGCTAGATCACGCTAACTTTATAATTAAGCTTGGAAAAACTACGATTATTACAGATCCTGTTTTTGAAAAAAATTATGGTCCTTTGTGGTTTGGTCCTAAAAAATATGCAGAGTCTCCTTTAAATCTAAAGGAAATACCAGAAATAAATTTGTTTTTGTTAACACATAATCATTATGATCATATGAGCATACGTACTATAAAAAATTTCCCTTATAAGAATGCTAAAGTCCTTGTACCTCTTAAACTTGGAAAATATTTTACAAGAAATGGATATAAAAAAGATACCGTTAAAGAGATGGACTGGTTTGATAAAATTAAAATTAATGATGAAATCTCCATAACTATGCTTCCTGCCCAACATTGGAGTAAGCGCTGGATTTGGGGTGATGGAAATACAAATAGAAGTCTTTGGGGTAGTTTTTTAATTGAATACAAGGGTAAAAAAATCTTTTTTGCTTGTGATACAGGACCTGCCCCTTTTTATAAGGACCTAGGTGAAAAATATGGACCAATCGATTTAGGTTTTGGAAATATTGGAGCCTACAATTTCTTTCCCATTGTTAACGTCAAAGACAAATCTACATCTCATGCAAACCCGGAAGAACTTTTGTCTTTAATGAAAGACTTGAAGGTTAAAAAAGTAATAGGAATGCATTGGGGCACATCGATCTTAAGTCTAGAACCAATTTGGGAACCTCCAGTTAGATTCAAAGAAAATGCTGAAAAAGTTGGTTATAAAAAAGAAGATGCTGTTATATTTAGAATTGGTGAGATTAAAAAATTAGAAGATCTTATTAACTAGCTTTTCTCTGTTCGGAAGTTTTTTTTGAATTTCTTTCTCTTTCTATCATTTTTACAACATTATCAATAGCTGTTTCTTGAAATTGAAATATTGATTTTATATCAAACTCTACGCTTAGATGTTTTTCTGGATCAGTTTTCATTTCTAAAACAATTTTTTTGCTTTCTATTGAATTATCCTTTAGATAGCATAGTAAAAGAAAATCTTCCGAATCTAATAGATCCAACCATTTTAAATAAACTTCTCCTGTATCATGCGAAGAGTCAATAATTTTTAGTGGGGACAAATGCTTTCCCAAAATATGAGAACGGTTACAAAAAAATGCTATAGATCTTAATGATCTGGTGAAAGGCATTAATGTATTTTCTATTTCACCCTTTTGTAATAAAAGTTTTCTTTCCTTTTCTAATAATGCTGATTTATCTTCATCCTCTTTGACTTCAATTCCTAGATCCTGTAATTTTTTTCTATAACTTTCTAATCTGAGATTTTTGTACTTCAATCTTATTGCAGCAATACGATCAAGAACTTCCTGATAGTCTTCTTTTTCAGTCTTATAAGCTATCTTTTCAAGTTCGATTATCTCTTTGTTTTGTCTATCCTCAAATGCAGCGATTTGTTTGTTTAATTTAAGGTTATTAATTATTTCCTGCTGTTCTAAAGATTTTTGTTTTCTTGTCTCTCTTTCTTGTTCTCTTAAAAATATTCTCATATCTTTCTTTAGTTCTTTTGAATAATAAATTTCTTCCTTTAACTGTTCCTCTTTCATTTTTTTAACAAGTTCTAATCTTTCTTTTTTAATTTTTTCTTGCTCTCTTTCTTTTGCCTCTTCGGCTTTTAAAAGTTTTCTCTTTCTTTCTTTTTGAAAATTATAATAAGCTTCAAAAACTGGTCTGCTTAAATATGAAAAAATAGTTGATAAACTTGGGGTTTTAATTTTTATAAAGTACTTTGCTTTTGTAAAATTAAATTTTTTAGGACTTTTTACTTTATTTTTTACTCTTTTTTTTCTTTTAATGACGTTTTTTCTTTTTCTCTTTATAGTTCTTTGTTTTTTAATCCTTTTTTTGGATTTCTTTTTTTTAATAGATCTATACTTAGATTTTTTTTTAAATTTTTTCCCCTTTTTCATTTGCTATTTTATTAATAACAGCAAGTTAGGAATAAATATAGTCTCTCGTGGAGGGGGCTGTGCTTAATTTTTTGGTAAGCTGAAGCTGATATACAACCTGTTCACCATGTAAAAAAGACATTTCGCAGGATTTTAAATAGAAATTGAACATGCGATAAAATCTTTCATCAAACATTTTTAAAACTTTATCTTTGTTTTTTATAAATCTTTCACTCCAGTTTTTAAGGGTATGAGCATAGTGCATTCTTAGGACTTCCAAATCCGATAAAATAAGGCCTGATTTTTCTATCGGGCTAGCAATTTCACTTAAACTTGGTGTATATCCACCAGGAAAGATGTACTTGGTTATCCACGGTTGTGGGTTCCTAGGAGAGTTCACTGAGCCGATAGTGTGTAAAAGGGTTATGCCATCATCTTTCATAATTTCAGAAACCTTTTTAAAAAATATTTTATAAAATTTTCTTCCAACGTGTTCGAACATACCTACAGATACTATTCTGTCATATTTTTCTTTAACCTCTCTATAATCCATTAACTTGAATTGTACTTGATTTCCTAAATTTAATTTTTTTGCCATATCGTTGCTATATTTATATTGATTCTCCGATAAAGTTACTCCCGTTACTTGACATTTTGCTTGCTTAGCAATTTCCATGGAGAGGTGTCCCCAGCCACTTCCAATATCTAAAACTCTGGAATTTTCTTTAATATTAAGTTTTTTTATAATGTGATTTATTTTATTTTTTTGAGCATTTTCTAAAGATTCATTAGGATTTTTAAAGTATGCACAAGAGTATTGCTTCAGTGGATCTAAAAAAAGAAAATAAAGATCGTCTGAAATATCATAATGGTGAGCAACATTCATTTTAGATTTTTTTATTAAATTAAAATTCGTTAGGTAACGATAAGAACCTCTAATTGTATTTATAAATTCACTTATATTGCTGGTTTTTTCTCGTCCAATATTTTGAAAAACTATTTCTAAAAAATCACTTATATCACCGTTACTAAATGTAATTTTTCCATCCGTATATCCTTCCCCAAAATATAGATCTGGATATAAAAGAAGTTTAAAGTGTAGTTTTTTATCATGAATTTTCATTTTTATTGGATTGCCAGTTTTTGGGTTTCCTATAATATGTTCTTTCCCATTGGCATCCTCCAATAAAAAACCGTTTTGTTGAAATAGTTTATTTAAAAATTTAATAAGAAACATGTTTCATGCAGCTATATTTTTCTTTGATAAAAAATTTAATTCTTTTAATTTTTTTATCATTTCATTCTTTTTTTCTTCATTAAGCAATTCTAAAGGTGGTAGCAAATTTTTAAAAGCACTGTTTTCTAAACTTTTTAATGTATGAACAGCTGATAGTAGATTTCCAGTTTCATCAAACACTGTTCTTAATTTTTTAAGTTTATCATTTTCATTGGGGTCTTTATTTTTTTTGAAATCATTAAAAACTTTTTTTGCAATAGAACCAGTAACATTTGTGGTTGCCGATATACAACCAGCACCACCAATTTTAAGATTATCCAATAAATTTTTTTCAGTTCCTACAAACATTGCAAAGTTTTTTGATTTAAAATTACTCCAAAGATTTCCCGTGCTATCTTTCATACCAATAATATTTTCTGGAAAATGATTGATCAATTTTTTTGTTACTTCGGCTGTGAAAGTATATCCACTTAATTTTGAATAGTTATAAAGTATTATTCTTGATGTTGGCACTGATTTAATAATATTTTTATAAAAGTTAAAAACTCCATTATCTTCGTTTTTATAATATGCAACATTCATAATTAGGAAATTTTTAAAACCATTTTTTACCGAATGCTTCATTATATCTATTGTATCGTTGAGACTGTTACATGAAGTGCCTATTAGAATTTTTTCTTTGAAATTTTCCTTTGAAAGAACATTAATAAATTCTTTCTTTTCTCTTACAGAGATTAGTTGACCACAACCTGTGCTACCAAAAAAAGCAGAGCCAATCCCTTTTTCATCGAGGTTTTTTTTTGCATGATTTAAAGTCTCCTTAATATCCAGGCTTAAATCAGCTTTTAAAACGGACGCTACCGCAGCGAAAATACCATCTAAATTTTCCGACATGTTTTTACCTAATTTTGTATATAAACGTACTATAAATTAAAAAAGAATGAAAATTCTTATTGTTCAACAAAGGTACGGAATCGGGGATATGGTAATTTTTTTACCTTATATTCATGCAATTTCAAAAAAATTTGATGTTCCGGTAACTTTGTTGGCAAAAAAAAGTTCTAAAGCTAATGATATTTTTGCTGAAGACAAGCACGTTGATAATATAATTATACTAGACAAAGAAAAAGATGGAATTACAGGAATTTTTAATCTAACAAAAATCTTAAAAAAAGAAAATTTTGATAAAGTTTTTATTTTTAATAGTTCCTTGAGATATAATTTAATAGCAAAATTTTCAGGTATAAAATTTATACATCAATATCCATTATTTAGATCAAAAGATAACCTTGTTAAGAGTGCAAAGATATTTACTGAAAATGAAATTGGTGAAATGGTTAGTTCAGAACCTAATTTAGAAACAAAAAATATAATCAAAAATAAAAAGCAGGATATAAAATATATTTGCCTTGGGATTTCAGCTTCTGGTCCAACTAAGAGATGGGATGTAAACAACTATATAAAATTATGTAAAGAGTTATTAAATTTTAGGCCATGTAAATTTTATTTAGCAGCTGGAAAAAGCGATATAGATTTAATACAAAAGATAAAAAAATCAGATATTGGAAATAAATGTGAGTCATTTGAAAACCTCACTATCAAAGAAACTCTTCCTATAATAAAAAATTGTGATTGCTATATAGGTGGTGATACTGGTTTTGCTCACTTATCTGTTGCGCTTGGAGTAAAATCATTAACATTATTTATGGATAGTCCTGTAATGGCTTATGGAAAGTATTCGTCAAAAATGTTTGTGGTAGAACCAATTGGTGAAAGTAACAGCACAACACATAATACTCTTGGTAAGGATAAAATTTCTTTTACTGAAGTTTTTAAAAAGGCAACCCAACTTTTAACTTAAGAAAAATCATTTTTTATAATTGTTTCTTTAGCCTCTGAAACCATTTGTGCTAATTTGGTTGTATTTACATCTTTGTTTGAATCTGGATGAAGTTTTTGCATAATTTTTTTATACTTTGACAATACCTCTTTTTTTGAGCAACCTTTTTTTAATCCTAAAATATTATAAGCATCATTTAATGATATTTTTGATGATGATTTTGAAAAATTTGCTCCAGATGTGTAACTAAACCTACCAGTTTGCCTTAAATAGTTTAGTAATCTAAAAAGCTGAAAAAGTTGAAGAAAAGTTAGTCCTTTAAGCTTAAGCATAGGCAAAAGGAAGAGTAAAACTGGGATGCTAAAAGCAAACCTGCCTACTAGAAAAAATACTGCAGCTAAAGTTAATGAAATAATTATAATGAGAAACCTTAAATATTTAGCAATTTTCTTACTACTGGTGCTAGCGAACCAATTTAAAGTTAAGTAAACTAGGACAAAAAATATAATTACAGATATAAAAATATTCATATAAATATGCTCTATGAAAATACCACAATTAAAGAAAAAACCGACTGCTAAAAAACATCACAACATTGAATGGATTGATAACTATTCGTGGATTCACCAAAAAAATATTCTTGAGGTTCTTAAGGATAAAAAAAAATTGCTGCCAGATGTAAGATCTTATCTTGAGGAAGAGAATAAATTCACTGAAATAAATATGGAAGATACTAAGATTATACAAAAGAAACTTTTTGATGAAATTAAAGGAAGAATTAAATTAACTGATGAAAGTTTACCTTTCAAAGATAAAAAATATGATTATTGGACAAAAGTTACTAAGGAAGGAAATTATTCAAAAAAACTCAGAAAAAAAATAGGTACTCAACAAACAGAAATTTATTGGGATGGGGATAAGGAGGCAGAAGGTAAAAAATTCTTTAGCACTGGGGATCTTGCTGTTTCCAATAATGATGAATATCTTGCATATTCTATTGATGATAAAGGAAGTGAATATTTTTCAATTTTTATAAGAAGGATATCTGATAATAAAATAATAGAAGAGGAAATCAAAGACACTTCTGGAAGTATAACATGGTCCTATGATGATAAATTTATATTTTATTCAAAATTAGATAAGTATCATAGACCTAGACGGATCTTTAAACATCGACTTGGAACATCGAGTAAAAAAGATGTTTTAATTTTTGATGAAAAGGATGAAAAATTTACATGCAGTATTGGCACAAGTTCTGATGAAAAATTTTATTTTATTTTAACATCTGAGCATACTACTTCCGAAGTTTATTTTTTCGATAGTGCTGACAACGTAAATCCAAAAATTTTTTTCGAAAGAAAGGAAGGAGTTGAATACTCGGTGGATTCTTGGAATGGACATTTTTGGATACATACAAATGACGAGGCTAAAGATTTTAAAATTTGTAGATGCAAACATGATGATTTAAAAAATATAACTATTTTTGTTTCACCAAAAGATAATGTAATGGTCGGAGGGTTTAGTTTTCTTAATGATTGGATAATTAGATCTGAAAAAAATAATGCATTGGAAAAATTATTTGTAAGAAACTTAAAAACAAATATTGAAGAAGAATTAAGAATTATTAATGAAACAGTAATAAATCCTGGTATATCTCTTATACAAAAGGATAGAAATACAAATAAAATTAGAGTCGGATTTGAATCTCCAAAAACACCGGGCCGAACTTATGAATATGATATTCTATCAAAAGAAAAAAAGCTGGTTAAAGAAGTTGAGATACCCTCTGGACATAATCGAGATGAATACATAGTTGAAAGATTTAATTGCGAAAGTAGTGACGGAAAGTTAATTCCGATCACTGTAACTAGACACAAAAAAACTAAAATTGATGGGACGGCAAATCTATTGCTTTACGGCTACTCTTCATATGGCTCAAGTGTTCCCCCAAGTTTTTCATCTACACGTCTAAGTTTGATTGACAGAAATGTTATTTGGGCAACAGCACATTGTAGAGGTTCTACGGATAGAGGTATGAGCTGGTGGGAAGACGGAAAAATGATGAATAAAAAAAATACATTTAAAGATTATATTGACTGCGCAAATTTCTTAATTCAAAAAAAATATACAAGTAAAGGAAAAATTATAGGTTTTGGTGGGAGTGCTGGAGGTTTATTAATGGGAGCGGTTCTAAATGAAGCATCAGAATTATTTTTAGGAATGATAATGTCAGTACCTTTTGTTGATTGTTTAACTACTAATTTAGACCATTCACTTCCTTTAACTGCTGGAGAATTTAACGAATTTGGAAATGCAAAAGAAAATATAGAACACTTTAAATATATAAAATCTTATTCTCCTTATGAGAATATAAAAAAAAAGAGTTATCCAAACATTTTAGTTACCACTAGTCTTTCAGATAATAGAGTGCTTTTTGACGAACCAACAAAATACGTTGCTAAACTTAGAGATTTTAAAACAGACAAAAATCTACTTTTGTTCAAATGTGAGATGAACGCTGGTCATGGTGGTCGTTCCGGAAGAGATGCGGCTATAGAAGAAATAGCATTTGATTATGCGTTTGCACTGAAAATTTGTAAACTTATATAATTAAAAACAATTTTTACTACTAAAACCAATAACTTTTCTCATTTGGTTTATTTCAAATCTTCTCTCACATTTTATTTTCAATTTTGATTGATAATAAATTAAGATTTTATTATCATTCTTTTTCTTAATTACATCGGGTATTCCAAACTCTATTTTAAGATCCGACTCAGTTTTGTTTAAATATTGACTTAATTTGTCCTCTTCTTTTTGTGTGGCCTTATCTACTTTGTTGCTTATAGTGTTGCAAGAAAAGCAGA
>MDTB01078255.1_pt1 | contig 23002 bp, 24 predicted proteins | sample 811161 | NCBI WGS metagenome assembly MDTB01 (sample SAMN05326650, study PRJNA326480) | marine metagenome | isolation source: seawater | place: Mediterranean Sea | collected 2009
GCAATTTTAGTTACTACTTCCATTTATTAAATAAGCTTTGAAATTTGTATTGATGTATCACACATACGATTTGAAAAACCCCATTCGTTATCATACCAAGATAGTACTCTGCTAAATTTATTTTTGACAACCTGAGTTTGAGTTACATCAAATATTGAACTGTGTCTATCATGGTTAAAATCTTTTGAAACTAATGGCTGTTTATTAATTCCAAGAATACCTTTTAACTCACCATTAGCAGCTTTTGTCATGGCTTCATTTATAGTGTCAGCTGTAACATCTTTTTTTGTTACTAATGTAAAATCAATTAAAGAAACATTTGGTGTTGGAACTCTTATAGCCGTACCATCAAGTTTTCCTTTAAGGCTTGGTAAAACTAAACTCATTGCCTTCGCTGCCCCTGTTGAGGTAGGTATCATTGCTCCCTCAGTGGATCTTGCTCTTCTTAAATCTTTATGAAGAGTATCCAATAATTTTTGATCTCCTGTATAACTATGAATAGTAGTCATATATCCATACTCAATACCAAAACTATTCTCTAAAACCATTGCAACTGGTGCTAAACAATTTGTTGTGCAAGATCCATTAGAAATAACATTGTGATCTTTTTTTAAATCTTTGCTATTTACTCCTTGCACAATCGTAAAATCTACATCTTTTCCAGGAGCCGATATAATAACTTTTTTAGCTCCAGCTTTTAAATGTTTGCCTGCAGTTTCTTTATTTAAAAACAACCCTGTACATTCTAAAACAATATCTGCACCAACTTTATCCCAAGGTAAATTAGCTGGATCTCTTTCAGCAAAGACTTTTATATTTTGATTTAAAATTTTAAAACCATCTTTTGATGTACTCACATCATGCGGAAGAGTTCCGTGCGTACTATCATATTTGATTAAATGTGCGTTAGTATCAATAGAACCAAGATCATTAATACCAACAACTTGTATTTTATCTTTATAATTCTCCAATAAAGCCCTGAGAATTAGCCTGCCTATTCTTCCAAAACCGTTAATTCCAATTTTTACCATTTATAAATTCACCTCGTATTCTTTAATCCGCTTTGATGATTTCATCAACAATTATTTTAGTAATTTAAATGTAAATAGTCTTGTTATAAAAAGTTAATAACAAATTTTTTATCCTTACATATAGACTCTACAAGTGAATACATAATAGGAAAATCTTTTTTAGAAAGGTCTTTTAAAATTTTTGGTCCTATTTCAAATGCTAATTCAGCACCTTCAACTGTATCGTTTGGCATGAACTTTTTCTTTGCCTGGGTATATGAATGGCCTTCACCTAAGTGTTGTCCCATTTTACGGTTTCTTCCACCAGCAATACTTACGTATAAATCCCCTAAGCCAGCTAATCCATAAACAGTTTGTTCCGATCCACCAAATAATTTGATAAATTTTCCCATTTCTAATATTGACTTTTGCATAAGAATTGCCGCAGTGTTAAGATCTTTTGATGAACCGATAACCATTGAATACAAATTTTTAATTGCTGCACACATTTCGACACCAATAATATCATTAGAATAATCCATAAAATAATAATTTGTTTTAACCAATTTGCCTATGTCCTCTGCTAAAGAAACATTTTTATTAGTGAAAACTACACCTGTTTTATTTCTTTTAGATAAATCTTTTGCTAAACAAGGTCCTGCAACTGCGGTAATATTATTATTTTTAAACAAGTTAGTTAATATTTCTAATTTATCATTTTTGACGGTCAAGCCTTTAGTAAGTAAGAGTGTTGGGGTTTTAGAATTTATCAAATTTAGTTCGTTTGATATCCAATTAACACCTTTAGAATTAACGCCCACAACCAAAACATCATAATTATTTCTGATTTCTTGATTTATGTTATCTGCCTTCACAAATTTAATTTTATCCGAAAGTTTGCAATTAAGATGTTTATGAAAACTATTTTTTTTTAAACTTTCAATTTGATTATTTTCAAGTGGAGATCCTATAAGTGTAACAACATGTTTGTTATCAACACATGGAAATGAAAAAGCTGATCCCATTGCTCCTGCTCCAATAATTAATATTTTACCCATAATTAGTTTTTAAAAAAAACCTTTCTAATAATTATAAAAATTGCGAGTAATTCAACTTTGGCAATTACCATAAAGATAATAAGTGAAATTTTGGTAAAAGTGAATAATTCTAAAAACATTATTTTTTCCATACCATAAATATTAGACACATTTGTGTTGGTAAGAGTAAGAATTGATAATTTAAATGAATTTTCAAAATTTAGTGTATCTAGAAGTAATATGCTGCTTAGAACGAACAAACTTAGAAAAAATAGAATAAATATTAAGAAGGATATTTTTATATTATCTGTATTAATTTTTTTTTCAGAAAATATTAATTTATTATTTAAAACAAAATTTGGTTTAAATAGACTATACATTTCCATGAAGAAAGCTTTTACTAAAATATAGATTCTTATAAATTTTAATCCCGATGTTGTCGATAAAACAGATCCGCCGACTAATGTTAATAAAATGAAAAGTAAACCAAAGTTATCAGGTATTTGACTAATACTTATTCCAGAATTTCCAATGCTGCTAAGAACGTTTATAGATACAGTAGTTAAATTTTCCCCACTGATCAAATAAAAAATAATAGAGAAAAATAGTATTAAAATAATTAGATAAAGATCTTCAGAATGATGTTTAATATTATCTCTTCTTAAAAAAATATTATAGAATATATAAAAATTAAGTATTGATAAAAGAAATGTAAATGACAATAAAACTGATTGAAAGTTATTTCTTATAATTTCACCTAGAGAGTTTGTAGGAAGAAACCCCCCCGAGGAAATAACTGTCATAGTTAAATTTAAACTGTCAAAGAGTCTTACGTCCGAAATTAAAAAAAGTAAAAAAATAAAAATTGTAAGCAAGAAATAAATAAAAAAGATTCTACCAGTTACAGATAATAAATTAGATGATAAATATATCTTTTTTTCAAGATTAAAAGAAAAATCAACCATTTTGAAATTAATTTGTTTATTTGAAAATATTAATACGAGAAATATTAAAAAATAAAAACCTCCAAGCCATTGGGATGAAGACCTCCATAATATTAATGGTTCATCTAGAATTCTAATATCATTAAAAATACTGAAACCTGTTCCGGTAATTCCAGAAATGGACTCAAAAAAAGCATCAATAAAATTAACATCGTAACTGCTTTGATAAAAAGGTATTGAAATAAAAATAGACATTAATAGGTAGATTAATAAAATTAAAAAAAGTTGATCAAAAAAGTTTATGTTTGATGATTCTTTTTTTCCAATTTTGAAGAGAAATAATCCTAAAATTGAAGATAATAATAAAACTAATAAATAAGATTTAATATTTAGCAAATAGTCAAAATAAAATGAATAAAAAATATTTATTAATGACATTAAACTAATTGGAAAACAACTGAGTCCTAAAAAATATAAACAGGATTTAATTTTCATTTTTATGAAGTTATTCTAAAAATATCTTCAACTTCTTTTAATTGTTCTCTCTTAGATAAAACAATAACAATATCCTCTTTCTCAAAAATGAAATCTGACTTTGGCATTATAACTTTGTTTTTTCTAACTATAGCACCTATTCTTACTTCGTTAGGTAAATTTGAATCTTTAATAGATTTATTAACAAGATCGGAAGATTCTAAAATTTTAGCCTCTAAAAATTCATACTGTCCATCTAATAGAGAATACACTGTATCTATTGTTCCCATATGAACGTGCTTCATAATTGTAGAAACCGTTGCCATCCTTGGATCAACTAAATCATCAATTTTTAAAGACTCTTGTAAAAGATTATAGTTGTGCTTATTAATTATTGCTATCGTTCTTTTTGAAGGAGTATATTTTTCAGCTAAAACACATGCCATTATATTATCTTCGTCATCATCTGTTAAAGCAAAAACAGTTTCGACTTCTTCAATATTAGCTTCTTTTAAAATTTTTTCATCTAGTGGATCGCCACAAATTACAATTGATGATGAAAGTTCACTTGCAATTTGTTCTGCTCTATCTTTGTTTTTCTCAATAATTTTAGTTCTCAAGCCTTCTGTGGTTTCCAATAGTTTGGCTAAATGAAGTCCAATATTTCCGCCACCAATTATTAAGATCTTTTGAGCAACTTTTTCATCATGGCCAAAAACTGATAAAAGTTTATTTATCTGCTCGGTACTTACAACAAGGTACACTTTATCACCTGCTTTCAGTTGATCGTTTTTTTTAAAAAAAACAAAGTTTTCTTTCCTAACCGCACCAAAAATATATGCTTTAAATTCTGGAAATTTTTTTGTTAAATCTTTTAAAGAAATATTTGCAATTGGACATTTTTGTTCAATCAAAATTTCTAATAATTTAACTCTGTCCTTTACGAATGGAACGTTGTCAAGTGCACCTGGGGCTTCTAGTTTTCGGAATAAAGATTTAGCTACCTCACGTTCGGGAGAAATAATAACGTCTATAGGAATGTTTGATTTGCTATATAATTTACTCCACTTGCCTTCTAAAAATTCCTGCGATCGAATTCTTGCAATTTTTTTGGATATATTAAAAAGAGAACTGGCTATTTGACAAACAATCATGTTTATCTCATCATTTTTAGTAACTGCAATGATCATATCAGTGTCTTTGGCGCCAGCATTTTCTAAAACAGAAGGTAAAGTTGCTCTACCTACAATTCCTTTGACATCCTGTGTTTCATTTATTTTTTTAATATCTTCAGATGATTGATCAATAACAGTAACAGAATGCCCTTGGGCTTGAAGTTGTTTACTAATTGAAAAGCCGACCATGCCGGCACCACATATTATAATGTTCATTATTAATTAATACCTTTAATACCCAAAGATTTAAGTTTTCTATGAAGAGCGGAACGTTCCATGCCAATAAATTCAGCAGTCTTGGATATATTTCCTTTGTTTTTTTTAAGTTGGGTCAATAAATAGTTTTTTTCAAAATTTTCTCTGGCCTGTTTTAGCGGGTAATTCATTGAAACATTTGTGTTTTCAAAATTTTCAGAAGTATTCTTGCTTAAAATTTCATGAAGTAGTCTTCCAATATTTGATTTATTTTCATTTTGAGAAAGTATTGTGATTCTCTCAACTAAATTTCTTAGTTCTCTGACATTGCCGGGCCATTGGTAAGAATAAAGTAAATCGTCTTCTGCATTGATTTCAACTTCAGGAATTCCATTAATTTCAGAAATTTTCTTTTGAAAATATTTAATTAATAAAGGTATATCATCTGTTCTTGAACTTAAACTTGGGATTTCAATTGGTACGACATTTAAACGATGGTATAAATCTTCCCTAAAATTACCTAATAAAAGCTCATTTTTTAAATCCTTAGATGTAGATGATATAATTCTAACATTAACATAAATATCCTCTTTTCCGCCAAGTCTTCTAAATTTTTGATCAATTAAAACTCTTAAAATTTTTGCTTGTGTGTCTAAAGGTATTTCAGAAACTTCGTCAATTAAAAGTGTACCACCTTTTGCTTTTTCTAAAAAACCATAACTTTTTGTGTTATCTGAATTTTCAGATCCAAAAAATTCACTTTCATAATTATCTCTTTGTAATGAAGCTCCATTTAACACAATAAAAGGACCATTTTTTCTTTGAGAGTTTTTATGAATTTTTCTTGCTAACAGTTCTTTACCAGAACCAGTGGGACCTGAAATCAATATCCGACTTTCAGCAGACGAAAGTTTTGAAACTAACTTTTTAATTTTTGTTATTTGGTTATTATTTCCAATAAAATCAAAAGAGTGGAAAGATCTATTTTCCAAATTGGAATTTTCTTTTTTTAGACGAATATTTTCTAATCCTCTCCTAATAACATTAATTAATTGCTCAGGGGCAAAAGGTTTTGTAATAAATTCATAAGCGCCTAATTTTAAGGATTCAACTGCCATTTCAACATTGGCATGACCGGATATCATGATAACAGGAACAAGATCGCTAAGTTGTTTTATTTTTTTAAGAAGATCAATTCCATCTTTATCACCTTTATCAAGTTTTACATCTATTACCGCAATATCAGGTAATTTTTTGTTTATTTCAAAAGTTGCTTGATCATAATTTGCTGCTTCACGTACATTATAATTCTTATCTTTTAATATTTCCGAAATTAGATTTCGAATATCAAAATTATCATCGATAACTAAAACTTCTTGCTTCATCTGATTATTGGAAGAGAAATCGTAATCTCTGCTCCTTTAGAATTTTTAATGAAATTAATTTCGCCATTATGATCATTTATAATTTTTGATACAATCGGTAAACCTAAACCAGTTCCATTTTTTTTAGTTGTGTAATAAGGTTTAGTAATATTTTTAATATCATTAAAGCCAGTACCATTGTCTAGCATTTTGATCTCTATATATTCGTTATTTTTATCTATTTCTAGAGTAATTTTACCTTGTAAATTGGCATCTTTTTGTTTTTTTTCTTCTATTGCCTCCATAGAATTTTTAATTAAATTTAAAAAAACTCGATATAATTGATCGCCATCAGCATTAATGTAAAAATTATCTTTAGTCTTATTTTTTAAAAATAAATTTAAATTTTTATCAGACATTTTGTAAAAATTAATCGCTCTATTTAGAATATCATCAACTTTAGTTTTCTTTAAAATAGGTCTAGGCATTCTAGCAAAATCGGAAAATTCATTAACAAGTTTTTTAATATCTATAATCTGTCTATTGATAGTTTCTAAATATTTAGAAAATTCTGACTTTTGATCTTTTAAGCTATCTGAATATTTTTCTTTCAATCTATCTATAGAAAGTTGAATTGGTGTTAAAGGATTTTTAATTTCATGGGCAAGTTTTCTTGCAACAGACTCCCAGGCTGAATATCTTTCTGCTATTAAAAGCTTGTCTTGTTGTTTTTTTAACCTATCAATCATATTATTAAAATTTTCATTCAAAATTTTAATTTCTTCATCAGATTCAATTATAGGGACTTTAGTGTCTAGTTTTCCTGAGCTTATATTTTTAGAGGCTGCAACTAAATTTATTATTGGTTTAGTTAATCTTCCAGCAAAAGCAATTGCTAATACAACTGTTAAAAATAATAGTAAAGAGACAATTACTATATAAATAATAGCAAATGTAATTTTTATTCCTGTTCTATTATTTTCAACAGTATAATAAAAATTTACAGCCTGTTTTGTATCATCAAGATATTGAAGAAGCTGTGGTTGTATATCTCTTGAAATATAAAGATAAGTATCAATAAAATTATTAAGTCTTAACATAACGGCGGTTTTGTCTTCACCCGAACCCACAATAGATACAGGCTTTCCATCCAATGCTTTATCAAATTCTTGCTCTGTTGGAAGTTTGAAATCAGTTTCAGGATTATTTGTGTCTCCAAGAAGAATTGTACCTGAACTATCAAGCAAATAAATTTCATCTAATCTTCTTAATAGCTTTTGTGCCCTTATACTTTTTTTAACTCTATTTGGATTTGAAAACAAAATACCGGAATATCTATTAAGATCTACTGCTACTAAGAAGACATCGGCATTAACTGATTGTTTGGTTTCATTAATATAATTTTGCGCAACTTCATAGGAATTATTAACTGCGGAAGTTATTTTCTTATCAAAATACTTTTGAAGTCCAACATTAAAAAGAATTAAAGAAAAAATTGCTATTGCTAATGATGGAAGAAAAGCAAATAAAGATAATTGCAAAACATAATTTAAGCTAGTTTTTGATCCAATTTTTTTAGATCTGTACTGCAAAAATAGTTTGGATGTCTCTTTTATAAGTAATAAAAAAAATATTATAAGTACTGTGACATCAAGTATAAGAAGATATTGAAGATTGTCTTCATTGAGAAAAAAAAGGTTTTGATTTATAAAAGTTATAAAAGTAAATATACATAATAGAACCGATATAATCGAAATAACAAAAAACCATTTAAAATTTTTTATAGTATTTAACATTTTAATTTCTTAACATTTTACATAAATATAGGGTAAATTAACACAATGAGTTTTTGCTTAATTTTGTTAGCCGCTGGAAACAGTAGAAGATTTGGTTCTAAGATACCAAAACCATACATTAAAGTTGGAGCAAAAACCTTAATAGAGCACTCTTTGAATAAATTTGATAAAATTAAACAAATCAAAAATATCATACTTGTTGTTAATAGGAAGCATTCTAAATATTTTAAAAAAATTCAACTTAATAATTTAATAAAAATATCGGGTGGAAAAACTAGACAAGACTCAACATTTAAAGCATTAAAATTTATTAAAAATAAACATATTAAATGTAAATGTGTTTTAATACACGACTCAGCAAGGCCTAATATCTCAATAAAATTGATTAGAAAAATTATTCAATTATCAAAAAATAATACCGTAATTCCAATTATTAAAATTAATGATGCATTAAAAAAATATAATAATAAGAAAACGATACTTAATCTTACAAGAGATAAGTTTTTTTCAACTCAAACACCTCAGTCATTCAATTTTAATGAAATTTATAATTTGCATAAAAAAAATAGTTATATTTATAAAGACGATGACTTGTCATTGCTTAAAACAACCAAAAAAATTAAATTTATAAATGGTGAAAAAAGCAACTTCAAAATAACAAAAGAAGAAGACCTGAATATGCTTAAAAATATTTTTCATAATAAAATGACATTAGGAATTGGATTTGATGTTCATAGGCTTGTTCCTAAAAAAAAACTTTATTTAGGAGGATTAAAAATAAAATCTAGTCTTGGAACTTTAGGCCATTCTGACGGAGATCCTGTTTTACATTCTATCACAGATGCAGTATTGGGAGCATGCAAAATGGGAGATATAGGTCAAATGTTTTCAGATAAAAGTAAAAAATTTAAAAATATAAGATCAACTATTTTATTAAAAAAAGTAATAAATTTAGTTAAATCCAATGGTTATTATATAAATAATTTAGATATAAATATAATTACTCAAACTCCTAAAATTAAAAAATATAAAAAAAAAATGATAGATATTATTTCTAAACTATGTGAAATTTCAAATGATCAAATAAATATAAAAGGTAAAACTACAGAAAAATTAGGAGTAATAGGAAAAGAAAAAGCTATAGCCTGCGAAGTAATAACGTCAGTTTTTAAATATGATTAAAAGAATAAATTTCTTGTTTGTTACTTTGTTTGGTATAGGAAAAATTAAAAAGATACCTGGAAGTATTGCATCTTTGGTTACAACGTTATTTTTATTTTTTTTATTTCATATTTTATTTATTTCTTCAAATATCGTTTTAATTTTTATAATTATAATTTTTTTTATCTCACTTTTTGCAGTCAACATTTTTATAAAAAATTTAGATAATAAAGATCCAAAAGAAGTAGTTATTGATGAATTTATTGGTCAATCTATTCCTATATGTCTTTACGAAATTGCACATGAAGGAGCAAAAGGAACTAACGAAGTTTTAACATATTACTTCGTAATGTTTATTCTGTTTAGAATTTTTGATATTACCAAACCATTTCCGGCAAGTTATTATGAAAAAAATTTTAAGAACAGTATTGGTGTCATTATGGATGATGTATGTGCTGGATTGTACGTTGTGGCTATTCTTGTTTTATACATGGTGATCATTTAATGAAGAGAATTTCTCAAAAAATAATTAAATTATTAATAAAAAAGAGACTTAAACTGTCTGTTGTGGAATCGTGCACTGGCGGAATGCTTTCAAGCACTATTACATCAGTGAGTGGAGCTTCTAAAGTATTTGCTATGGGCTTAGTCACCTACTCAAACCAATCGAAAAATCGTCTTCTAAAAGTGCCTAAACGAATTATCAAAAAACATGGTGCTGTGAGCACTGAATGTTGTTTCTCAATGGTTAATAATTTAAGTAAAATTAGTAAAAGCAATATTGCTATTTCTATTACAGGTATAGCTGGTCCAAAGGGTGGGTCTATAAGGAAACCGGTTGGGTTAGTTTTTATAGGGGTTAAAAGAGATAAAAAAATTATGATTAATAAATTTTTTCTAAAAAATAAAAAACGCACCAAAATTCAAAAAGCTGCAGTTAAAAAAGCGTTAGAATTAATTATTAAAGTAATTTAGTTAAAAATTAAAATCATTATTCTAGCTACAAGATTATTAATTAACAAAAAAAGAATAAAAGTATTTACATACAAAAGAAAAATTAGCTTATTTCTAATTCTTTTTTTTTCATTTATGATTTGAACATCTTTTTGCCAATAATTACCATAATCATTACTATCTTTAAAATCATATGAGAACATCCAGTAGTTTTGATTATTTTCTTTTTTATCACCTGTTTTAAAATAATTAATGGTATCTTTCAAATATTTCCAAATAAAAATAAATAAAATAGTAAATAAAATTGTAGTTAGCATTATTTATTGAATAATTGAATTGCTCTTTTTTCGAAAGCATCTGCTATGGTTTTTAAACCTTGATCAAAAGATTTTTTCATAATCAAATTATAAAATATATTTTTAATTTCAAAATCTATAGTAAATGACACCTCACACTGATTATTTATTTCTTTTATATACCATTCATTTTTAAGATGTTTTAAAGGTCCACCAATATTACTAACGATAATTTTGTCTTTGTCTTTGTAAAAAGTAACATGGCTTTTGTAAGTTTGATTTAAAAACTTTTTGCCAACTGTTAAGTCTGCTTCCATTTCTATCATATCGTTTAAATCTTCTTTTCTATAAATCTTACCATTGATGCACCACGGAACAAATTCTGGATATTTTTCAATATCAAGAATCATGAAAATTAGATCTCTTTTTTTACAGGGAATAATTTTTTTTATTGAAGCACTTGGCATTTTATTTGTTCATCCCTTGCTTTTTGTAATTTTTTAAAATCTTCGTCAGCATGATAAGAAGATCTTGTTAAAGGAGATGAGGCAACTAATAAAAATCCTTTTGATAAAGCAATATTTTTCAACTCTTCAAATTCAAATGGCTTATAATATCTTTGAAGAGGATAATGCCTTGGTGATGGTTGAAGATATTGACCAATAGTCAAAAAATCCACATTTGCAGTTCTAAGATCATCCATTACTTGTAAAATTTCATTTTTATTTTCACCTAAACCGACCATTAAACCAGATTTGGTAAATATTTTTGGTTTAATTTTCTTTACCGAATCTAATAATTTTAAAGATGCAAAATATTTAGAACCGGGTCTGACATTCAAATAAAGACTTGGGACAGTTTCAATATTGTGATTAAAAACATCTGGTGAGGCTTCTAAAACTTTTATAAAAGCATTTCCCTTTCTTAAAAAATCAGGAGTTAAAACTTCAATTGTGGTACTTGGGTTATTTTTTTTTGTTTCAACAACTACCTCTTTAAAATGATTTGCGCCACCATCACTAAGATCGTCTCTATCAACAGAGGTTATTACTACATGGTTAAGATTTAATTCTTTAACAGCCTTTGATACTTTTATAGCTTCTAATGGATCAAGTTTATTTGGCTTTCCTGTTTTAACATCACAAAAGGCACAGCCTCTAGTGCATGTGTCCCCCATTATCATAAACGTTGCATGCTTTTTACTCCAACATTCTGCGATGTTTGGGCAATTCGCTTCCTTGCAGACAGTATTAAGACCATTTTTATTTACGACTTCTTTTGTTTTAAAAAAAGTTCTAGTATTTAAAACTTTAGATCTTATCCAATTTGGCTTTTTTTTAATTGGACTAACCGGTTTGTTTATTTTTTCTGGATGTCTTGGTTTAGTCATTTAATTTAATTATTATTTCCTCTTTTTTACCAAATCTCAACTTTTCTCTAATTAGCATATCAACATAATCAAAATCTAAATTCTCTGATAATAGTGTATTTTTGTGCTCAAAATCATTAACTTTATTATTTAATGCTTCTTTTTTATTTTCAAGATTTTTTTTTTTATTTCTTTTTTTTCAAAATAAGAAAACACACCTCTGTCTCCGGTAAATAGATTCATTGCAATATATAAAAACAAAAAAATATTTAAAAAAAGTATTTTTCTTCTTTTTAAAACTTCAAAAAATTTCATATTTAGATTTTAGCCATTTTAGCAGAATTTCCAAGTTCCTCTTCAATTCTTAAAAGTCTATTATATTTAGCTACCCTCTCAGATCTAGCCAATGAACCGCTTTTGATTTGAGAAGAATTTGTCGCAACCGCTAAGTCGGCTATAAAAGTATCTTCTGAGTCGCCAGATCTATGTGATATGATTGTTTTAAATCCATTTTTGTGAGCTAAGTCAATAACCTCTAGAGTTTCACTTACTGTTCCAATTTGATTAGGTTTGATCAAAATTGCATTGGCCGATTTTTCTTCAATGCCTTTTTTTAATCTTATTTTATTCGTTGCAAATAAGTCATCGCCAACAATTTGAATTTGAGCGTTCGTTGATAATTTTTTCCATGATATCCAATCATCCTCTTTAAATGGGTCTTCTATAGATTTTATTGGGTATTTTTTAATTAATTCTAAATAATTTTCAACAGAAATTGGTTTTTTTAATTCATTTGCTGCCACATCTAAACAAATTGAAATATCTTCACCTGGTTTAAATCCTGATTTTTCAATTGCTTTCAATATTATTTCAATTGCTTGTTGATTGGTTTCGAGATTTGGCGCAAAACCGCCTTCGTCTCCAACATTTGTATCTTCTAACATGCTACGTAAATTTTTAATTACTAAATAGCTTTGTCTTAAAGACTCGGAAAAAGAAGTAGTATTTTCTGGCCTTATCATAAATTCTTGAATTTCAAGTTTATTTTTTGCGTGTAATCCACCATTAATAATATTTAGGAGTGGAACTGGTATAAAAAAAACTTTTGATTTACTCAAATATTTAAATAAAGATACATTAGCCTCTATTGCAGCTAGCTTGCATGAGGCTATTGATACAGCTAAAATAGCGTTAGCGCCAAGTTTTTTCTTCTGTTCTGTGCCATCTAAATTTATTAATTTTTCATCTATCTTTAATTGGTCACTAACATTAATGTTTATTAAAGCATTTGATATAGGACCTTTTATATTTTCAACAGCTTTGAAAACACTTTTGCCTAAATATTCATTATTGTTTTTATCTCTTAACTCATATGCCTCATGACTACCAGTAGAAGCACCGGATGGAACTATTGCTAAAGCACTTTTGTCGTTATCTGAAAAAATTTCAGCTTCTATAGTTGGGTTGCCTCTGCTATCAAAAACCTGGCGGCTTTTGATTTTTTTAATTTTTGACATTCTTTATCAATTTATCTATTTGAACTAATTGTTTTAAAAGGTTTGGCATTTTAGATAAAGGAACCATGTTAGGACCATCTGAGGGAGCATTTTCAGGATCTGGGTGAGTTTCAATAAAAATTGCTGCAACACCTACTGCGATAGCTGCTCGAGCTAAATATTCAACAAATTCTCTTTGGCCACCACTTTTTTCTCCCATGCCTCCAGGTTGTTGTACGGAGTGAGTAGCATCAAAAACTACAGGATAACCATTCTTTGCCATTATAGGTAATGATCTCATATCAGAGACTAAAGTGTTATAACCAAAACTGGCGCCACGTTCAGTGACTAAAATATTATTATTGCCTGAATTTTCAATTTTTTTTGTAACATTAACCATATCCCATGGAGCTAAAAATTGTCCTTTTTTTACATTAATAATTTTTCCAGTTTTAGCCGCAGCAATAAGTAAATCTGTCTGTCTGCATAGAAAGGCTGGTATTTGTAAAACATCAACATGCTTAGAAACAATCTCGCATTGTTCTACTGTGTGTATATCAGTTAAAACCGGTAATTTGAGTTCTTTTCTAATTTTATCAAAAACAGGAAGTGACTTCTCAAGTCCGACACCTCTCTTTCCTTTTAAACTGGTTCTGTTAGCTTTATCAAATGAAGTTTTATAAATTAGACCTATTCCAAGTTTAACAGTAATATTTTTTAGTTCAGAAGCGACATCGATAGCATGTTTTTCACTCTCTAATTGACATGGTCCCGCAATTAAAGTGAAAGGCGATGTATTGGAAATATTTAATGTTCCACATTTAATTAACTTATTTTCCATTAATTAGACCTTTTATTGTTGGCTGCTTTTACAAATGATGAAAATAAAGGATGCGGGGTGAATGGTCTTGATTTAAATTCTGGATGAAATTGAACGCCAACAAACCATGGATGATTTTTTAACTCTATAATCTCTGGTAATGATCCGTCAGGAGATAAGGCAGAAAAAATTAGACCTTTTTTTTCAAATTGTTCCTTGTAATCAATATTTACTTCATATCTATGTCTATGTCTTTCCTTAATTTTTTTATCAGAGTATATTTTTGAAATAAGAGAATTATTTTTCAATATAGCATCATATAAACCTAATCTCATAGTTCCGCCTAAATTTTTTTCACTACCTTTCATTTTTCTTTTTCCTTTTTGCCATTCTTCCAATAAACCAACTACTGGAGTGCAATTGTTTCCAAATTCGCTAGTTGAAGCATTTTTTATATTTAAAAGATTTCTAGCAGCTTCAATAATAGCCATTTGCATACCAAAACAGATTCCAAAAAAAGGTATATTGTTCAATCTTGCGTATTTTATGGCAGCAATTTTGCCCTCACTCCCTCTTTTGCCAAAACCTCCCGGTATTAAAACCCCCGAAACATTGTGTAAAAGAGATTTTATATTCTCTGGTTTAAGGTTTTCTGAATCTATTCTTTTTAATTTAACCTTAACATTGTTGGAAATACCCCCATGTATTAAAGCTTCGTCCAAGGACTTATATGCGTCTTTCAAATTTACATACTTTCCAATTATGCCAATATTTACATCTTTTTTTGGATTTAAAACTTTTGAGGTAATATTTTTCCATTTGCTGAGATCGGGTGATTTTTTATTTTTTATTTTAAAATAATTCAAAACCTGATCATCAAGTTTTTCCTTATGAAATGATATTGGTGCTTCATATATTGTTCTGACATCGACTGTTTCAATTACATTCTTAATTGGTACATTGCAAAATAAAGATATCTTTTTTCTCTCTGCTTTTGGTATTTCTCTTTCTGATCTACAAATTATAATATCAGGTTGAATTCCCAAGCTTCTTAATTCTTTGACTGAATGCTGTGTAGGTTTTGTCTTAAGTTCACCTGAGGCTTTTAAATATGGAACTAAAGTTAGGTGAATGAATAAACTATTTTTTTTTCCTATATCATTTGAAAATTGCCTTATTGCTTCAAGAAAAGGTAAACTTTCTATGTCGCCGACAGTTCCTCCAATTTCACAAATTATAAAATCTTCATTTTTAACATTATGAGAAATAAATTTTTTTATTCTATCCGTAACATGAGGTACGACCTGAACGGTACCACCTAAAAAATCGCCTTTTCTCTCTTTTTTAATGATGTCACTATAAATTCCACCAGTTGTAATATTATCTGATTTTGTAGCTGAAATTCCTGTAAATCTTTCATAGTGACCAATATCCAAATCAGTTTCTGCTCCATCATCTGTAACAAATACTTCTCCATGTTGAAAAGGATTCATTGTGCCTGGGTCAACATTTAAATATGGATCTAATTTTCTTACTCTGACTTTAAAACCTCTTAATTGAAGTAAAGATGCAAGCGAAGCAGAAGAGAGACCTTTGCCTAGTGAGGATACCACGCCGCCAGTAACGAATACATATCGCGCCATGGAATAACAGTATATGCAATTTTTAATAAAAAATAAAGTTTATTTTGATGACTCAGGAATTTTAGGTGATTTAGAATCTTCTTCTTTCTCTATTTTATCAATAACAGACTGGGTATTGACTAAATCTCCTCTGGATAAAATAACAATAGAAATGCTAGAGATTATAAATAATGTAGCAATTATTGCTGTTGATTTAGTTAAAAAATTTCCAACCGACCGTGAAGTAGCAAAATTATCTTGGGCAAGACCTAGGCCTAAAGCGCCCCCCTCTGATCTTTGCATCAGAATTAGCAAAATCAGAACAATGGCTAGAACTATGTTAATTGCTATTAGGATTGTTTCCATATGAGTTATTTATAGAAATTTTTTATTATATCAATAAAATTCTTCGAAGATTTAGAGGCACCTCCGATTAAAAAACCGTCTAAATCTTTTATTATTTTGAAATTTTTTACGCTTTTTTTGTCGACAGATCCGCCGTACAAAACATAAGGATTAAATTTTAATTTAAATTTGTTTCTCAGATAATTTTTCAAAAAATTTACTATTTTTTTCAGATCTTTTGCATTTGGTACTTTGCCACTACCTATTGACCAAATTGGCTCATAAGCAAATAAGATTTTTTTAAAATCATAATTCGCATTAATTGAAGAAGATATTTGTTTTTTTAGAAAAGAAAAAGTTTTTTTAGCTTTTTTATCTTTGAGATTTTCACCAATACAAAAAATTATTGTTAATTTATTTTTTAAAGCTAACGAAATTTTTTCACTTATTATTTTTTCATTTTCACCTAATGCTCTATTTTCTGAATGCCCAATTATAACATGATTAATACCTATTTTTTTAATCATGAATGGACTTATAGACCCCGTAAAAGAACCGTAATTATCTTTGAAAAAACAATTTTGTGCTGAAATAGATATCTTGTTCATTTTATTTTTTTCTTTAAATTGACTTAATAAAGTAAAAGGAGGTGCGATTATTATTTTATAGTTTTTATTGTTTTTTTTATTTGATATATAAAATTTATTAATTTTCTCAAATATTTTAAAAGATGTTGGAATTCCAAACATTTTCCAATTACCAACAAAAAATTTATGTCTATCACTCATAATTTAAGACTTTAGTTATAGATTTTTTACTACATTTAATTTAAATTTCATAAATTAAATTTATGTTAGCATCAATAAGAAAATTTTCTAAATCATTTCTTGCTAAGGTTTTTATAGCAATAATAGCAATGCCTTTTTTACTTTGGGGTATGGGTGATGTTTTCAGATCCGGTAATCAAAATGTACTTGTTGAAATTAATGATGAAAAAATTAATTCAAAGGAATTCATTACATACCTTCAGAAAATTAGTCTGACTCAAGAAGAATTAAATTCTTTGGGCAAATCAAAAATACTTGATGAAATTTTAACAAATTATATTAGTGAAAAAATTATTGATATTGAATCAAAGAAAAAAGGTTTAAATTTGACAGACACTTCGTTAAAAAAAATTATAGTTAATGATAAGAATTTTAAAAAGGAAAATAAATTTTCAAGAACCTCATATGAAAAATTTTTATTGCAAAATAATTATACCGCTCAAACATATGAGAAGTATATCAGGGATATTGAAGTAAAAGGTCAATTGCTTAATTATTATAGTGGTGGAATTAAACTTCCAAACTTTATGATTAACAATTTATATGTAAAAGAAAATAAATCTCTTAATTTAGAGTTTATTGATTTAAACAAAATTTTCTCAAAGGTAAAAATAAAAGAAAATGAAATAAAAGAATTTTATGATCAAAATAAAAGTTTTTTTAATGAAAGATTTATTTCATTTAAATACTTAGAATTGTTACCAGAATATCTAACTCAAAAAAAAGATTTTGACGAGGAGTATTACAAAGAATTGGATGAAATAGAGAATTTAATTTTGGATGGCAAAGAATTTAAAACACTCGTTTTGGGAAATGAAAAAAATGTTAAAACTATTAATCTAGTAAATTCACGACAAATTAAAAAAGATGGAACTTCAATAGATAAGATGAATAATGAAATATTTAATAAAATATTTGCAATAAATAATCAAAATTCTGTTCAATTTATAAATTCTCAAAATAAATATTTTATTGTGAAACTTTTAGATGACAAAAATATAAATTTAGATCTTAATGATAAGGATCTGAAAAAAACTATTACAGCGCAACTTCAGATTAAATTTAAAATTGATGAAAATCGAAAATTGATAGAAAAAATAAATAATGGAAAATTTAACAAAACTGAGATGCTGGAAATGTCAAAAAAAAATAATATAACTATAGATAAATTAAAAATTGATAGTATTAATGATAAAAAAAAATTTACTAAAAACTTAGTGGAAAAAATATATAATTATAATGCAGGTGATATATTTGTCATATCGGACTCTATTTTAAAAGAAAATTTTTTAGTAAATATTATCGAAGAAACAAAACCTTCAGCTAGAATAAATAGTGATAAATATAAAGCTTATGTTGATAAAGCCAATGCAATCTATATATCTAAACTTTATAAGTCATACGACAAATACATAAACGCAAACTACAAAATTGATTTAAACGACAAAGTTCTTGAAAGGTTAAAAAATTCTTTTTAATGAAATTGAGTACAAGTTTAGCAAATTTTAAAAGATTACATAAAAAAAAATATAATCAAATTATTTATTTTTCTCAAAGGTGCAAAAATTATAAATTTGTAGAAAATTTATATAATTATATTCTGTCTAAAAAAAATAGTTTTATTTTTGAGTCTGTTGAAAAAGGTATTACACGAGGTAGATACACAATAATAGGATTTAATCCGGACAAAACATTTGATATTAAAAAAGACCGAATAATTATTGATAATTTTAATAAAAAAAAAATAATTAAAAAAAATATACTTAAATATTTGAATAATCTTTTTAGCAGTTTTAAAGTAAAAACTCCTAAAAATTTACCTCGAATGTCGAGTATGTACGTAGGATATTTTTCATATGATATTATTAGGTTAATAGAAAAAATTCCCGATAGCTGCAAAAGAGATATTAATATTCCGGATATAAGACTAATGAGACCAAGAAATTTAATTATATATGATAATTTAAAGAAAAAGATTTTCTTTATTCATAATATATTTAAGGAAGAAAAAATTAAAAATTATGATTTAGAATATTTGGAAATCAAAAAAAATTTTAATGAATTTTTAGATTTTGGCAAGATTTATCTTCCAAGAAATTTTTATAATAATAAAAAAAAATTATTGATTAGTTCAAACATTAAAAAAACAAAATTCAGAAAGAATATTTTAAAAGCTAAAGAGTATATAAAGAAAGGTGATATTTTTCAGGTTGTTTTAAGCCAAAGATTTCAAGCAAAAATAGATAAACCGGCTATTGAAATCTATAACTCTCTTAGAGTGCTAAACCCCTCACCTTTTATGTTCTTTTTTAATTATAAGGATTTTCAAATTTTAGGCAGCAGTCCTGAAATTTTAGTAAGATTATTAAATAAAGATGTAACAATTAGACCTATTGCTGGCACACGCCCAAGAGGAAAAAATAATAAAGAGGATATTAAATTTACCAAAGAATTACTTAAAGATCCTAAAGAGCTTGCTGAACATTTAATGCTATTAGATCTTGGAAGAAATGATGTTGGAAAAGTTTCAAAAACTAATAGCGTAAAAGTTACTGAAAAATTTAAAGTAGAAAAATACTCGCATGTAATGCATATAGTTTCAAATGTTACTGGAAAAATTCAAAAAAATTTATCTATTTTTGAAACATTTTTATCAGGATTTCCGGCCGGGACTGTAAGCGGAGCACCAAAGATACGAGCTATGGAAATTATTGACGAATTAGAAAGTTCAAAAAGAATGCTCTATGCCGGTGGTATTGGTTATTTTACGGCTAATCATGAGTTTGATACTTGTATAGCTTTAAGAACAGCTTTAATTAAAGATAATAAAATTTATGTTCAGTCTGGAGCAGGAATAGTGGCAGATAGTAATCCAAAAAATGAATATGATGAAACAGTGAATAAGGCTAAAGCTTTAATGAAGGCTATTAATTAAATGAAAACTCTTTTGATAGATAATTACGATAGTTTTACCTACAACGTTTTTCACTATCTAAAATCATTAAATTGTAATGTAGATGTAATAAGAAATGATAAAATAAATTCTAAAGGAATTTTAAAAAAAAAATATAAAAAAATTGTTATTTCTCCAGGCCCTGGAAATCCAAACCAAGCAGGAAATTGTTTACATATAGTAAAAAGTCTCTCTAATAAAATTCCAATCCTTGGTGTTTGTTTGGGTCATCAAGTTATTGGACAAGCTTTTGGTGCCAAAATTGTAAATGCTAAAAAACTAATGCATGGAAAAACTAGTAAAATTTCTCATAACAAAGAGGGAATTTTTAAAGGTATAAAAAATAATCTTATAGGTACCAGATATCATAGTCTTATAATTGATAACAAAACTCTTAATAAAGATTTCATAATTACGGCTAAAACAAAAGATAATCTAATAATGGGAATTATGCATAAAAAATATAATTTACATGGTGTGCAATTTCATCCAGAGAGCATAAGCACAAAAGATGGAATGAAAATAATCAAAAATTTTTTAAATTATAAATAAAATGGACGAAATTATTAAAAGACTAAAGAATAAACAAAATTTAAGTTTTGAAGAAAGTAAATCTGTGTTTGAAAGCATAATGTCAGGTAAGGTTAAAGAAGAGCAAATTCATGATTTTTTAACTTCTTCTTCCGCTAAAGGGGAAGCTTCAGATGAAATCGCTGGAGGTGTTTATGTTTTGCGAAATAAAGCAACTCAAGTAAATGTGCCAGATAATACAGTAGATACATGTGGTACTGGGGGAGATGGAAAGAATACTCTTAATATTTCAACTGGTGCAGCTTTATTATTGTCTAGTTTTGGAACAAAAGTAGCTAAACATGGAAACAAATCTGTTTCTTCAAAATGTGGGTCTGCGGATGTTTTAGAAAAATTAAATATCAATATTAATCTTGGAGCTAAAGAAGTAGAAACAAGTATAAATAAAAACAATTTTGGATTTATGTTTGCTCCAGAATATCACTCGACAATGAAATATGTTGGGCCAATTAGAAAAAGAATTGGAAAAAGAACAATATTTAATTTAATTGGGCCACTCAGTAGTCCAGCAAAAGTAAAAAGGCAAGTTGTTGGGGTTTTTGATAAAAAATTGCTTAAAATTTTTGCTGAAGCTCTTAAAAATTTAAATTTAAAGAAAGCTTTGATCGTGAATAGTCAGGACGGGCTTGATGAAATTTCCCCATATGCAAACACTGATATCGCCATGCTAAGTGGTGGAAAAATTAAAGAGTCTGTTTTTTGTCCAAAAGATTTAGACATTGAAGCTGTTGGGTTTAATAACATTGTTGGAAAAGATCCAGAATATAATGCAAAAAAAATGATAGAAATATTTAAGGGAAAAGATAATGATTTTTCAATAGCTGTCTGTTTAAATGCTGCTGCTGGTCTACTTGTAGATGAAAAGCCAATCTCTTTTAAAGAAGGATACGATGAATTAAGAAAGCATATACTTTCTGGAAAAGTTATTAATCATATAACTAGATTAACAAAATGAACCATTTAGAAAAAATCCTTGCTGGACAGCTATCTAGAATAAATATTCTTAAACACGCATATCCCATCGATCTTCTTAAAGAAAAGATTAAATCTTATAATAATTTTATTAACTTTAAAGAAAAATTAATAAAAGAAAAAAATAAAGTTTCAATTATAACAGAAATGAAGAAAGCTAGTCCTTCTGCCGGAATTATAATCGAAGATTATAAACCCGCAGAAATTGCAGAAAATTATTTTAATAATGGAGCATCATGCTTATCAATCTTAACAGAGGAAAAATCTTTTCAAGGAAAATTAGAACATATTGATGAGGTTAAAAAAAAAGTTAAACTTCCTGTTTTGATGAAAGATTTTTTTATAGACGATTATCAAGTATATTTAGCAAAAGCTTCTGGCGCTGATTGTATTTTAATAATTTTATCTGCTCTAAACGGTTCTGCAGCTGATAAAATATATCAAAAAGCAAACGAGCTTGATTTAACAACAATAGTAGAAGTTCATAATGAAGAAGAGGCTAAAAAAGCTTTAAAATTTAAGGAAGCAATCATAGGAATAAACAATAGAGATTTAACAACTTTGAAAACTGACATTAATACAACATATAAACTCTACGAAACATTAGCCAATCATACGCAGCCAATTGTTTGTGAAAGTGGAATAAAATCTGAAAAAGAAGTGGAGGAAATAGTAAAAAAAACAAAGATAAATAATTTTCTTATTGGTGAATCACTTCTTAAAGACTTAGATAAAAACTCACTCCTTTTAAAAAAAATTACTCAAATTAGGCCGTAAAATATGGCTAATTTGGCGTTGATATTGTAGTAGAACTTTTGTAGAACATAAATGTACAGGATTTGTTCTATGCTAACAAAAAAACAAAAAAACTTATTACTTTTTATTAATAAAAAGATTAGATCTACAGGTGTATCTCCTTCTTACGAAGAAATGAAAAACTCGCTCAACCTTAAGTCGAAATCTGGTATTCATAGACTTATATCGGCTTTAGAAGAGAGAGGGTTTATAAAAAGATTAGCACACAAGGCAAGAGCTCTTGAAGTGGTTAAATTACCTGAGAACGCAAGTGCTCACGATTTATTCAACAACTTCACACCAAGTGTAATTAAAGGCGGATTGGATAAAAGCACAGGTAAATCTACTAAAGTTTCTGTTCTTGGTGCAATAGCTGCTGGAACACCGATTGAGGCAATACAACATGAAGTTGATAAAGTAAATTTACCAGCGGACTTTAACAAAAATGATGATCATTTTGGATTAAGAGTAAAAGGCGATTCAATGATTGAGGCAGGCATCAATGACGGGGATACAGTGATTATTAAAAAAACCTCACACGCAGATAATGGTCAAATAGCCGTTGTTCTTATAGATAACGAGGAAGCTACTTTAAAAAAAATTAGAAAAAAAGGGAACACAATTGCCCTTGAAAGTGCAAATAAAAAATACGATACAAAAATATACGCAGCAAAAAGAATTAAGATTCAGGGAAAATTAGTTTCTTTATATAGAAACTTTAATTAAAATAGTTTAATTTCAATTAATGGCTTTTATTTGTAGGTTTGCACCCTCACCCACAGGACCTTTACACATTGGTGGAGTTA
>MDTB01109487.1_pt1 | contig 22999 bp, 20 predicted proteins | sample 811161 | NCBI WGS metagenome assembly MDTB01 (sample SAMN05326650, study PRJNA326480) | marine metagenome | isolation source: seawater | place: Mediterranean Sea | collected 2009
GGGCTTTTCTGTCGAGTGTGTTGCTACAGAAGGTCATCCAATTCTTTATGCAGAGCGTTTCATAGGTGAGAGTTATCCGCACATTGTTCTCTATGGGCATTATGATGTACAACCTCCGGATCCTCTTGAGCTTTGGCGGTCGCCTGCTTTTGAGCCTGTGATTAAAGAGGGGCGAATCTACGGTCGAGGGGCTGCGGATAACAAGGGTCCCACACTTGTTCATATTGCGGCTTTAGTTCAGGTTTTAAAAGATAATCCTGAACTGCCTTTAAATATTACTTATGTTATTGAAGGAGAAGAAGAAATGGGAAGCCCAAGCATGCCTAAGTTCTTCGATGCCTATGCTAGCCGCCTATCCCGAGCGGACTGCATGTTGGTCTCAGATACGGGTAGTCCGAATGCCGAGCAAATCGTCATCACCACAGCTTTGCGCGGACTAGTTGAGCTTGAATTGAAGCTTACAGGTCCTAAGTCTGATTTGCACTCGGGTATTCATGGTGGTGCGGTTTATAATCCTTTACACGCTTTGTCGGAAATTATTGCTTCGTTACACAATTCAGATGGAAGTGTGAATATTCCTGGATTTTATGACGGTGTTTCTCTCATTGAAGATTGGGAGCGCGAGGAATTAAACCAGTATCCAATGCGTTTACCGGAATATCAGTCCATGCTTTCTGTTCCTGATTTGCATCGTCCTCGAGGCTTCTCTCCGCTTGAGGCGGTGCGATTTGAACCGACTTTAGAAGTGAACGGAATGGGTGGTGGTTACCAAGGTGTGGGCACGAAGACGATCATTCCAAGTGAGGCTTTTGCAAAAATTACTTGTCGTTTAGTCTCGGGTCAAGAGGGTGAGCGCGTCCAAGATCTCGTAGTTAAAGCATTGCTCGATCGTTGTCCTTCTGGAGTTGAAATAGACGTGCGGCGGGGTTGCTTTGCCAATGCCTATGCAGTGGTGCCTCCGAATAAATCAAGGGTTGGTGCAGCGATGGCTTCGAATCGGCTAAAGCGTGCGTTCAGTGAAACAGACAAGGCCATAAAAGAACATTTTGGCTCTAGACCACTCTATTTGCGAGAGGGGGGCAGTATTCCTGTTATTGCTGATTTCAAACACCGTGCTGGATTGGATGCGATTATGGTCGGCTTCTTTACCCCAGAGGATAATTTGCATGCGCCCAATGAGAGTTTTGATCTCTGTTTAATGGAGCGAGCAATTGCTACATTCTCACAAATTTTTCGCTCGATTGCGAAAGGGAATCACGAAGGGTAGTCATTAGCCGAGGATACAAGCAGTCGAAATACCGTCAACTAGCTAAGTATAAGGCTAATAGCTCATTTGAGTAGAATTAACTCAGCTCTTCGGTCTACTTTTGCCGCAGATTTTGACAAGCCAATTTTCGCTTCTAAACTGCCGAGTGATACGGTGCTGATACGGGCTTTATCGATGCCTAAATCTTCAAGATAGAGAGCGGCACTATTTGCTCTAAGGTCACCGAGGGCAAGGTTGTACTCTTCGGTTCCGTACCAATCGCAACGTCCTTTAATCAATAGGTCATACTGTGGGTTTTCGATCAAATACTCAGCTGCCTTGGTCAGAGTAGGGCGTTGGCTTGCGTCAATAGCCATTGAGTCAAAACCAAAATAGACGGGCTCCAAAACGCCAATAAGCATTTCTTTACCATTGTAATAGCGATCGCCCAAACTGCCTTCTCTACTTTTAAGATCACCCGCATCTGAAGCATAGCTGAGAATAGAGCCATCGTTGAAGGTGGTCTTCCGAAGTCCTTCATATTCGCTAGACGGCGTGGGTAGTTGTTTTCTAAGATTAACGCAAGAACTGAAGGCTAGGCAGAGAGCAAATGGAATGAGAACAGTACAATTAAATCGATGCATAATAAGTTTTTATGTAGTTTATATTTGTGTCGCAATCCTTTTTATAATACTTGAATAAATATTCTTTTGAAAAGCAAATTCACCATACTTTTGTTTGATAATGGCTCTCTACGCCCACAAGCGAGCCTAGCTTTACGGTCGATTGCCCAGCGTTTGGCTGAAATGACCGACTTGCGAGTTGAAGCGGTCAGTTTGCTCCACTCTCACAAAATAGACAAAGCAGAGTTAGGGGGGGAGCCCGCTACAATTATTCGCCGTCGCTTCAAGGCAGGCATTGCCAAAGGGGAAAAACATTTTATCTGCTTGCCTTTATTCCTTGGACCGAGTTTAGCGATTACGGAATATTTGAAAGAATTAATTGAGGAAGCCCAACGGCTCTCTCCGAGAATGGAGATACGCATCGCTCCGCCCTTAGCCGGTTGGGATGTGTCCGATCCAGATCCTCGTTTGGCAGAGATTTTGGCGGATCAAGTGCGCTCCACAATGGATGTTCATGGATGCATTGCTCCAATCAACCTCGCTTTGGTCGATCATGGCTCTCCGATTGAAGCACTTTCTATCTTGAGAAATGCAGTCAGCAAACAATTGAAAAATCTTCTTGGGAATAGGGTTCGGCAAGTAGTTGCCTGTTCGATGGAGCGGAGAGAAGGCGATGCTTATGCTTTTAATGATCCCTTATTGGAAACGCTCGATTACTCTGCTGATTGCACGGGGGGTTCGGTTCCGGTTTTACTTATAGCCTTGTTTTTTCTATTGCCGGGTCGCCACGCCGGAAGAGGGGGCGATGTTGAAGCAATTTTAGATCAGATGATCGTTTCGGGTAAGATCGGCGGCTATTATAATACGGATTTAATTGGGAGCCATCCCAAGCTATATTCGATTTTATCGGATCGCTTAGCCTCAGTTCTTTAGCAAAAGAGAATTTTTATTTAATCGGATTTTTAGTAGTACGGATTGAGATTTTTGGGCTTTCCTCTGTTTTCACTTGATCAATCTCGTTCAAAGACTGACTTGGAAGGCTCTCTCTATTTCACTTAGATCGATATTTGTCTTAATAATTTCTTTAATGATGGAAATTTTATCTTGATCTTTGGGTTGGGTCTTAATGTTCATTTTGTTCATCTGACTTATCAGCGAGTAGCTGTTATAATTAGACAGGAAAAAAGGAATTGAAGACGCTTGAATTTCTTCAAGTACCCGATCTTTGGGCTGAATAGCATTTGTCAAAAGGATACCCGAGAGTAGGCTCGCTTTGTTTGATTTTATACAGGCTTGAATAATGTCTTCACGGTCTCCGGAGGTAATGATCAGGGTGCGGTCACTGATATCATCAATGGTGCCCAAGGCGGTTTTAGCTCCAATGATGACTTTATTGATCTTGTTCGTTTGTGTATTAGATGATGAATTGAGACTTTCAGCGTTTATTTCTGAGGTGATTTGAGAAAGGCTGGGCTCAGAAAGTCGTGGGTGCGTGGGAATGCACCCAAGTAAGTTTAAGCCCATAGCGTTTAGAGCTTTACTCGTGTAGTGTTTGATGAAATCCATCTTACCCGGTTCGACTTTGTTGATAATTACACCCAGTATATCAACTCCAACTTTTTCAAATAAAGCTTTGTTTAGAGAGATTTCATCGATCGGTCTTCCAATACCGCCACTGGCGACAATGATTACTTTTGCATTGAGGATTTTTGCCACTTGGGCGTTTGATAAATTAAAAACGGAACCGACTCCGGCATGACCTGTGCCTTCGAGGATAATGTAGTCTTTTTCATAGGCAGCTCGGTCAAATGCTCGGCAGAGACGATTGACAATTTTTGGGTAGATGGTTTGGGCATTATCTAAATAGTTTCTCGTAAAATCTTTGTGCACAACAATTGGGCTCATTGCTTCAATTGGGGTTGCTACATCAAAAGTTTCGTTGAGGAGAAAACAGTCCTCGTCTATTTTTTCACCATTAATGTCAACGAAACGTTGCCCAACGGGCTTCATGTAACCGATCTTTTTCTGACTGTCATTGAGTGCAGAATACAGTCCTAGGCTAGTCGTCGTCTTGCCATCATTCATCCTAGTAGCGGCAATAAATATTCTTTTGGTAGAATTATTTCTGGGAATACTGAGGATTTCTAAATCGTTGGCCTGTGAAAATGAGGATTCTGTTTCTATCATGATGTTCGCTCTACTAAGTGTTCAGAATGTCTTTGATGTTTTCGTTTAGTGAATTATCTGAGGTCGGGTAGAGTAGATCATGGTCGATTGCTTGAGAGGCAACCATTACCGTTGTGCCAAAAATATCGCCGGCATAGGTGCCTCGACTGATTTCAGCGGCTGGCTTGGAAAAACCTGTTAAAATAGGACCGTATTGACGGCAGTGGGTAAAGTAGTTAATAACCTTTGAGGCAATATTCGCAGATTGGAGGTCGGGGAAAATCAATACATTGGCTTGGCCAGCTACGGGGCCTTTGATTGATTTGTTGGCTGCCACTCTTGGATCGAGGGCAGCATCGAGTTGTAATTCTCCATCGATATCCATTTTGACAGAAATACTTTTTGCTAATTTTTTTGCCGCCTCGGTGGCCGCTTTGGTTTTCTGTATGGGGGTGTGTTTGTCTTTACCATTTGAGTGACTGGTATAGCTGAGGAAAGCAACTTTGGGTTGCTTGTTGGTTAACTGATAGCTCAGAGCAGCAGTGTTAACTGCGATTTGAGCTAATTGTTCCACGGTAGGCTCAGGCACAACGGCGCAATCAGCAAGAAACAACTCCTTGTCCATACCCGTAGTCGGGTCTTCTAAATCATAGATGTTAAGCGAGGAAATTAGTTTGTTTTTATTTTGAAAAGGGATGATTTGGAGGAGGGGTCTGAGGGCACTTGATGCCTGGCTGTTAGCTCCAGATATCATGGCATCGGCTTGGCTGCTAGCCAACATCAAGGTGGCAAAATAAGCATTTGTGTTTAAGGTGGCTTCAAGATCGATATCTCCTTTATCTTGAAATCGGTAAATTGATTTCAACTTGGACTTAAAGGATTCCCGCTCTTCCGATTTTTTCGGATCGATGATCCTAATGTGTTCGAGTTTGATATCTAACTTTGCTGCCAAGGCTTTGATCTCCAATCGATTACCCAGTAAAATGGGAACGCCTAAATTTTTCGAGGCAAACTTACGAGCGGCTTGGAGAATGCGTTCGTCAGTACCCTCGGGAAATACAACCCGTTTGGGATGGCGTTCAAGCCGTTTGCACAAATTATGGATTAGAGACATCTTGAAATTTGAAGGTTAGAATAGAGTGTTATTCCATTAACTATTTAATTAAAGGATTGAATAAATCCAGCTTATTCGACTTGATCCCTACTACTCTAGCAGTGTGAGCTTATGTTGATTGCATTTAAGCCCGTAAGAATACATTTTTGTGAGACAGCATTTAAAAAATATAGCCTCTGTCAGTTTGACTACGGTGTTATCTCGAATCACCGGTCTGATTCGAGACGTGGTGTTTTTTGCCACAATTGGAGCAAATGCTTTCAGTTCCGCTTTTATTATAGGTTTTACGATCCCCAACCTTTTTCGAAGACTCTTTGGTGAGGGTGCATTATCCTCTGCTTTTATCCCCGTCTTTTCCTCTTTATCGGAAAAATTTTCGATGGCATCCGCCCTAAATTTCTTTCGGAACTTTATTCTTCGTTGGAGCTTATATTTAACTTTGATCGCCTTGCTCACCACGGCTCTCTTGCAGCTTGGAGCTCTTATGGGATACATTCCGGATCGTTGGATTTTACCAGTGAAAATTTTTCAAAGCTTAATGCCCTATATGGTCTTTATCTGCATGGCGGCGATTGTCAGCGGTGCATTGAATGTCTTTGGTCGATTTTTATCGGCTTCTTTTGCTCCAGTTTTGTTTAATTGTGTGTTTATTGCTGCATTGCTTTTAGGGGTTTATTTCAGCGAAGGCGAATCGGGGATTCTCTTATGGCTTTGTGGAGCTGTCTTGGTTGGGGGACTGGTGCAGTTGTTGTTGCCTGCATACGATCTCTACCGGCAAAGTCGTGGTCTGGTGCTTGGGAGTGAACAGATGATTTCTAAGGCTGAAAGCATCGGTAGAACTTTCAGCCCTGACGATGAACAGGCAGCTTTTAAGAGTTTTTGGTCACTTTTTATTCCTAGTTTGCTCGGTGCGGCACTTTTACAGATCAACATATTAGTCAGTCGTTTATTAGCGCATAGTTTGGATGATACTTCGGTCTCTTTCCTCTATGTTTCGAGTCGCTTGATGGAGTTACCATTGGGGATTTTTACCTTAGCTATTGTCACTGTATTTTTTCCAGAAATGTCACGAGCGTTTGTCGATCAAAGCCGATCGGTTTTCTCTGAAATTGCCCATAGGGGAATGCATTGTATTGTGTTGATTGTTTTGCCGGCAACGCTTGGACTGTGTCTGCTTTCCAGAGAAATTTTAATGGTACTTTTTCAATGGGGGCAATTCAATGTAAGCAATGTGCAAGCCACCGCTCCAATCGTCGTTATTTACGCACTCGCTTTACCTTTTCATTCGATCGCTACTTTTTGTGTTCGCTGTTTCTACTCAGCTAAGTCAATGACTGTACCTGTTCGAATTTCTTTAGTTTTGTTGCTTTTAAATACGATTTTAAGTCTCATTTTTATGTCTATCTGGGGTGTTTACGGACTTGCTTTAGCCAACTTAATTGCCGCTATTCTACATGCACAGCTGCTTCTAAGTGCAACGACTAAAGCATTTTCAATTTCTTTAGTTCGGGGTTTAAAACCGATTTTAAAGCCGATGTTATTCGGAATGGCTGCGATAGCCATTATCTGTATCCTCGGAAAATTTTTTCTCGCATACTGCAATTTGAGTGAGAAGTTGTCCGCAATGTGGGCAATTGTTACCCTAATTCCACTCAGTGCCTGTAGCTATTTCTTTGTCCTCCACCGACTTGGTATTGCCAATCAACAGATATGGGAGCTACTCAGGCAACAGAAGTGATGAATGTAAATGTGTCTATTGCTTTAAGCTTTGGGATCGAGGACTAGATTGTTGGCGATGATCGTTTCTATACTGCGATAGTCTTTGATGCTTCGTACCCATTCAAGGTGTTGTTCGGCTTGTTCTTTCATCCCATCAAAAAGCAGTTTGAATGCAATATAGGTGTGGGCTTCAATTTCTTGTTCTCGCGAGACCACGCTCGCCAAGAGATCAGTCGTTTCAATTTCTCCTTGAATAAAGTTTAGAATTTGAGTGGGCCAATTATCTGTTTGAGAAAAATTAAAACTTTTTATATAGCTCAGTAGCTCGTTTGTTCGGCTTCGGCTATTAGTCTGAGCGTAACAAACATAGCTCAGAAGTAAGGAGTAAGGTGCTTCTAAGCCGTTTTTATTGTGAATGAGAATGGCGGTCTTTAAATAATCAGTCGCTTTTTTGAAGTCATTTTGACAGAGGTGAGCCACCGCCATCGAATAGTAAACGGTTGAATTTTCTGGGTAAATCGAAATTGCTTTGCGGTAATAATTCAGGGCACGATCGAATTGATTGAGGTATAGAGCTGTATTTCCAAGACCTTCTAATGCGTAGACATCATTTTCATCTTTTTCCAAAACTTTTAAGTAGCTATCGAATGCCTGCGTATAATCACCGAGTTCAAAAAGGCATTTAGCTTTGCCCATGAGGGCGGAAATGTAGTAGGGGTTATTCTTTAATAATTGGTTAAACTGGATCAGTGCTTCTTCGTAATTTCCTCGGTCGAGCTGTTGGAACGCATCTCGACTCACTGTGTCAACTTCAATAATTTCCGGCGAGCTTAGGGCGTAAGATTCAACTTGTCCAGAGAGAGAGTTATGAGTTAAAAACAGAAGGCAGAGTAAAAGGCAGGGTAATAAGCAGAGTGACAGGTGGGATAAATTAAAGAATCTGTACAGGCACAATTTACTCAGGCTGTCGGAAGGGAAATGGGGAAGCGTGCCATTGTAAGTTTGAAACATACAGTATCTATGATTTATTCTATTGTCTTTGCCAATATATTTTTTTCTTTAGAGAAGAGGTACAGTCATAATGATATTAGAAACAAAGGAACTCGAGCCCATCGGTACGAACGCTTATTTTTTAGGAGATTCAGTGACTAAGCAGGCCTTTATCGTCGATGCACCGATGGGTGCCTACGCATGGGCGCTGTCTTTGAGTGAGCGCACCGGCTGTACAATTTCTGCTTTGTTACTTACCCATGGTCATTGGGATCATATATTGGATGCTACACTTTTTGCTGAGGCAGATATTCCTATCTTTGGGCATTCAGCCGATCGAGTGCTTTTTGAAAAGCCTGAGTGCATGGCTGATTTTGCTTTGCCAGGGATGCAGTTAAAAGGTATTCAGATTAATCAATGGCTGAAAGAGGGGGACGCACTTAAGCTTGCCGGACAAAACGTCGAAGTTATTGAGGTACCTGGACATTGTCCGGGTAGTTTGCTTTTTTATCTAGCAGATGCCTCCCTCGCTTTTGTTGGTGATGCATTATTCTATCGGGGCGTTGGGCGCTGCGATTTACCAGGCGGTGACTTTGCTCAGCTTGAGCATTCCATTCGCACAAAGATTTATAACTTGCCCGATTCGACCCGTCTTTATACGGGGCATGGGCGGCATACTACGGTCATCGAAGAGAAAGAGGAAAACCCATTTGTGCCTTTATGAGTACTCCGACTTCAGTCATGAAAGAGCGTATGCAGGGAGCGATTGCGCTAGCCAAAAAGGCTTGGGGGCAGACGGATTGCAATCCTATGGTTGGAGCACGCATCTTTGAAAAAGATCGCTGTCTAGCAGAAGCTTATCATCAGCGTTCAGGTGGGCCGCATGCCGAAGTTTTAGCACTGGATGCATTTGAGGGACCGGCAACAGATGAGACGGAACTATACATTACTTTAGAACCTTGTTCGACAAAAGGGCGAACGGGTGCATGTACCGATGTGATTATTCGTTCCGGTATCAAGCGTGTCGTAGTCGGCACTTTAGATCCAAATCCGCTTCACCAGGGCAAGGGTATTGCCGTACTCAAGGCGGCTGGAATCGATTTGATCACGGGGATTGAAGAAGAAGCGTGCCGTGAACTTAACATGATTTATAACCATTGGATCCAGTATCAACGCCCGTTTTGTGCAATGAAATTCGCTACGACATTAGATGGTTGTCTCTCAACAGCTTCAGGGCAATCAAACTGGATCACCAGTGAACGGGCTCGGAACGATGTCATGCGGTGGCGTCGTTTATTTCCAAGTATTGCCGTCTCACACAATACGCTCTGCTCAGATAATCCCCAGTTGACAAGTCGATTATCGGAAGCAAATGAGTTTCAGCAGGAGTCGGTTCACTGTCCCATTCGCTTTGTTTTTAATCGTCAACTGCGAGGCATTGAAAAATATGATAAGTTTAGGCTTTTTCAAGATGCCTTTGCCGATCAGACTATTATCGTACATGCAGATACAGTCTCATCAGAGCGATTGCGCGTGCTGCAGGTAATGGGTTTTGAGTCATGGTCGATTTCAGAGCTAGGCGGACAGTTATCGATGGAGTCATTTTTTCTCCGTTGTGCGGAAGCAGAAATTCCCGGAGTTTACATTGAGCCCGGTGCGCGCTTAGCTTCTCAATTGTTGGCGAATGGTTGGGTTGATTATTTATTTGTTTATCAGGCAAGTAAGTTATTACTGGATTCAGAAGCAGCGTCTCTCGGACTTAGACGCAAGTCCCAATCCATGGATGAGTGCTTGTCACTCCACTCGGTGGTCCGCAAAGAACTGGGCGCGGATTACTTGACCCGAGGTTACATGAAAAAATGATTAAGCTCCAAGGGCTTCTTTAATGATTGATTCGGTAGAGGTCTCGGAGCCTAAGTTTCGAATCGCACGGGAGACGCGTTTATCTGCGTCGGGCAGTTTGTACCCTAGGGTCATCAAGCTCGATACCGCATCTTGATACTTTGAACTGGGATAATCGCTGTTGGTTTGAGTCGAGATGTCAGGATTTACACTGGGACCTGTGCTATGGACAACCTTATCTTTTAATTCAATGATTAAGCGTTCGGCAGTCTTTTTGCCGATGCCAGGGCATTGGGAAAGTAGTGAGGTGTCTTGATTATAAATTGCTTTTTGTAAAAGGCTTACAGACATTTTACTGAGGATACTCAAGGCAATACGGGGCCCAATCCCAGAAACTTTTTCAATCAGTAAGCGGAAAAAGTCTCTATCTTCTCTATGGATGAAAGCATATAGTGCGGCACTATCTTCTCGATAGACAGAGTGGATAAAGAGTTCGCAGGGCTCACCAATCCCAGGTATTTTTTCTGCTGTGGTTACGGGCATGTGTAGAACATAGCCGACTCCTTGAACGTCGAGAACCATTTCTAAGGGTGTCGCTTCTAGAACCGTGCCTTTGAGATATGCAATCATCTGTGTAGGTTCAGAGATTAATCAGCAATACCGAGAACATCTTCCATATTATAAAGCCCGTTCTTCGCCGTACGCGCCCAGTGAGCGGCAAAGATGGCTCCTTGAGCGAAAATGTTTCGGTCGGTGGCACGGTGGGTTAATTCTAATCGTTCACCTTGTCCACAAAAGTAGACGGTGTGTTCTCCAACTATGTCGCCACCGCGGACGGCATGAACGCCAATTTCTTCGGTCGGTCGGGCTCCAACTTGACCCGATCGTCCGTGAACGACTTGGTCGTCTTTAAGAGTATAGGCTTCTTTTAGTAGCTCAATCAGACGCTCTGCTGTACCGCTCGGAGCATCTTTTTTGTCGTGGTGATGCATCTCTAAAACCTCAGCTTCAAATTTTTGATACAGTAGGGCGGCCGCTTTTTTTGTTAAGTAATTCAGCGTATTCACGCCAATTGAATAATTGCCGGCCCAGACTACGGGAATCTTATCCAATATCGTGCTGACAATGGCAGCTTTGCAATCGCTGTCATGTCCGGTTGTACCGATAACGAGTGGTTTGTTGTACTCAACTGCTAATTTGGCAATTTCTTGAGTTGCACTATAGGAGCTAAAGTCGATTAGAGCATCACAGTTTTCGATATGCGTTTTAGGATCGTCACCGACATCACAGGCCCCAATAAGTAGGGCGTTTTGTTGCGGTGCACAAGCGGTGATTGCACGCCCCATCCGTCCCTTGGCACCGATAAGTAGAAGTTTTAGAGGAGCGTTCATTCTATAATGTTATATTCTTTAAGGAGTTGATCCAGGTAGGCTTTAGTCGGTTCGCTCAAGGGGGCAAGCGGGAGATGAACGGCTTCCGATGCGATAATTCCAGCTCGGGCAAGACAGTATTTAATCGGCACGGGGTTCGGCTCTAAGAAAATCGCATTAAAAAAATGGTAATACTTTAGAAATAATTGGCGAGCCTTGCTGTAATCATTATCGTTTGCTAAATTAACCATTTCAACAATAGGGCTGGCTATCAAGTTAGAAGCTACGGAAATTACCCCTTGAGCTCCAGCACTCATAAAGGGAAGTGTTAGAGCGTCGTCACCGCTGAGAACAGAGAAGGAGCTACCTAAGCGTTTAATATATTGGGCGACTTTGTCGCAAGAGCCTTCAGCTGCCTTCATACAGCAAATCTGAGGGTAGTTTTCATAGAGGCGGGCGGTAACATCAACTGAGATTTCAATACCGCATCGAGAGGGAATCGAGTACAATATAATCGGTTTTTCTGTGACTTCTGCGATCGCACTGAAGTGGGCGAAGAGTCCTTCTTGGCTGGGTTTGTTGTAGTATGGTGCAACCAGTAAGAATCCATCGGCACCAGCTTGATCGGCTCGTTGGGTTAATTCAACTGCTTCTGCTGTCGAATTTGAACCAGTACCAGCAAAGACGGGAACTTTTCCACGGGCAAGATCAACCGTAGCTTTGATGACAGCTAAGTGCTCATCGTGGGATAAGGTGGGCGATTCTCCAGTCGTGCCTACGGAGACAAGCCCGCTAATATCTGCTTTAATTTGGTGTTCAACTAGAGCGCCAAGGCTCTCAAAATCTACGGCTTTATTTTTTAAAGGCGTTGCCAGTGCTGTGTAGGTTCCTTGGAATGAATGCGTTGCCATAATTAACAATTTAGTAAGCCTATAGTAAATCTGTCGATGACAAATTAAGCCTTGAACAGGAAATGTCTAAACAATTTTTGTGCGGGATTCTATTAGACTGAGGATTAAGTAATAGAATAGTCCAATGACAATTGCACTGTCAGCTATATTAAAGGCAGGCCATCGACCATCAGGAAGGATAATTGGGATTCTCAAAGGTAAATGAATGTCGATGAAATCGATCACATAGCCCAATCGAAAGCGATCGATTAAATTGCCTAAAATGCCCCCGATGAGTGCACCGAATGCAATTTGCATGCAAGGTTTTTCCAGTTCGAACTGCCTGCGGGCAAAATAAATAAAGGCGAGAACGATGAATGCCATGAATATGAGCAATTCTTTGTAATTGGAAAAAGTCCCCAAGCAGCCCCTTCATTTCCAATGTGGACCAGATAGAAGAAGTTTTCAATTACACTGACACGGTCTGGAGGATAATAACTACTTTCAAATGGGAGTGTGCTCTGAACGATCCATTTGGTTAGTTGGTCAAATAAGAGAACACTTCCAGCTAATGTAAACAGTGTTCGATAGGAAGTGCTCGGCATGTGAAAGTGTGTTTGAGTATTCTGACTTAGAGTTATTCTTCGTCACCCATTGACCCGAGGTTAAGGGTGTCAGAATTGTCCTCAAATAAGCCTGCCTGCACTCGGTCGCTACGCTTCTTATTCTTTTTCTCATATTCAATTTGTCCTTCGAGGGAAAAGCGGGTGAAAGGTACAACGGAAAGGCGTTCTTTTTTGATAGCTTTCCCCGTCTGTTCGCAGATGCCATAGCTTCCGTCTTTAATTCGATAGATTGCTTCTTCAATTTCGTTTAATGCATCATGTTCGGTAGAAAGGATACCTAAGGCAAAATCCCGATCGAAGCTATCAGTCCCTGCATCCGCTTGGTGGCTTCCGTAACCGGATAGATCTCCTGAATTCTCTTTTGAAGATTGCTTGAGTGTTTCTGCGGTGTGTAAGGCGAGTTCTTCATTGACGTGATTTCTAAGCTCAATCAGGAGTTTGTAGTAGCGTTTCCATTTTGCGGGAATCTCATTTTCTATGAGCTGAGTTGCACTTTCTTTTTTAACTGGATTGAATCCTAGGATGTCCGCTATTGTTGCGGCAGAATGTTTTTGTGCTTTTGCGGGTTTGATTTTTTTCGCTGTTTTTTTCGCTGTGATCGATTTCTTTTTCACCTGTTTAGTCGGCGACTTTTCCTCACTTGAGGTCAGGCTACCTTTTGATTCATCTTGGCGGCTCGCAACCAAGGCTTCGACATCTTCCAAGGAAAATACCATTGATGATGAGGAGGGCTTATTTGAGATATTTTTCTTCTCGGTTTCCCTTTCAGAATTCAAAGAAACAGTTTTGACGATTTTTTGGGGTTTTACTGCAGTCTTTTTTACAACTTTTTTTGTCGCTTTTTTGACCGTTTTCACGACCGCTTTTTTTGCGACAGTCTTTTTCGCAGTTTTGTTCGCAGTCTTTTTGGCAGCTTTTTTAGCCGTTTTCACGACCGCTTTTTTTGCGACAGTTTTTTTCACAGTTTTGTTCGCAGTCTTTTTGGCAGCTTTTTTAACCGTTTTCACGACCGCTTTTTTCGTCGGCACTTTTTTAACAGTCTTTTTAGCAGTTTTTCTAGCCACCTTTTTTGCTGGTGCTTTTTTAACCGCTTTTTTTGCGACAGTCTTTTTCGCAGCTTTTTTTGTCGGTACTTTTTTAACAGTCTTTTTAGCAGTTTTCCTAGCCACTTTTTTTGCTGGTGCTTTTTTTGCCACTTTTTTACCTGTCACTTGTGTCTTCGTTTTTTTCTTTGCCATAATAAGAATAGATATTGTTAAAATTTATTGTTCGTATTGTTCTAGAACGCTTTTGCATCGAGGAGAAACTTTGCCCCAAGAACCCGCTTCAACGAGCTCAGGGACCCAGCGCCAGCTCCTTGGGCATTTTTCTCCATCTGCGTGAGCAACAGAAATTTTTAAGGAATCTGTATCGTCATCGATTTTGATTGAGACTGCGGATAAAATGTAGAGTTCGGGAAGATCTTTTTCGTATTGTTTGAGTAACTTTAGGGTAGGGTCGTCACTCGGACCGGAAATTTCTGCCTTTGCGTCCAGGCTCTGACCGATAATCTTTTGTTGGCGAAGGGCTTCCAATTTATCGTTCAACGATTCATTAAGAAACTTGAGCAAGGCTTGAATGTCATTGGAAATTTCTGGGAATTTCCAAGCTTCTTTTTCGCTCGGCCAATCATTGAGTGCAATGGGGGTTTGATTGAAATCTGAATTTGTGTGGAAATAGGCATGAGCTTCATCAGCAGTAAATGGCAACAGAGGTGCAATGAGTTTGCTGAAGGTGGTAAAAATGATGTGCAGTGCGGTTTGAGAAGAACGCCTTAATGGGTCGTTGGGTGATCGGGTGTAGAGACGATCTTTTAAAATGGCATGATAGCTTGCGGACAAGGTGTTGGCACAAAAAGGATCGATGAATTCTTTAAAGGCACGGTGAAATTCATAAGCATTGAAGGCGGTGGTTACCTGATCTACTAATTCAGAAAGCTGGTGCAAGGCCCACTGATCAATCGGGTGTAAACTGTCCAGTGCACATGCATCTGTTTGCGGATTGAAGTCGTGAAGGTTGCCGATGAGAAAACGCAGGGTATTGCGAATTGTGCGATAATTATTGGCGACATTGCGGACAATTTTATCGGAGACAGGCACATCGCCACGATAATCTTGGGAGCAGATCCAGAGGCGAATGATATCGGCTCCATATTGATCAATCCATTCTTCTAGAGGTCGGGAGGCTCCGTCGCTCTTAGAAAGTTTTGTCCCGTCTTCTTTGACGATAAATCCATGAGTAAGTACACTCTTAAAGGGGGCGGTTTGATTGGCAATTATTCCTGTCCACAGAGAACTTTGAAACCAGCCTCGGTGTTGGTCGCTTCCTTCTAAATAAAGGTCAGCTGGGCTGGTCAGGTTTGTACGCTTGGCGAGCACAGATCGATGACTGCAACCTGAATCAATCCAAACATCGAGGGTATCCGTGCCCGTTTTTAATTGATCTGGGCTGGGCCAACCCTCAGGGCAGTTAATTCCTTCAAGGAGTGTTTCTGCCGATGTTTCAAACCAGTAGTCACTGCCGTGTTTTTCAATTTTATCGGCAATCTTTCGCGTGACCGATGCGTTGATATAGGCGGTGCCTTCCTCATCGTAAAAAGCGGGTATGGGGACACCCCAAGCGCGTTGACGGCTGATACACCAATCAGGTCGGTTTTCAACCGCTGCCTGCATTCGGTTGCGACCCCATTCGGGAATAAATTGTACTTTTTTAAGCTGCTCGATGGCTTTAGTCCGCGTATTTTCTTTATCTAAAGCAATGAACCATTGGTCCATGGCACGAAAGATGACGGGGGATTTTGAACGCCAGCAATGCGGGTAACTGTGTTCAATTGTTTGTTTGGAGAGTAAGCATTGCTTTTCTGCACAGATCTTGAGAACGGCACGATTTGCTTCGCTGATTGAACCTTCTTTTTCTAAAACTGATTTTCCGACAAGTTCACTCAAAATTTGTCCATCGTCACTGTAGCAGCCGCTGTCATCCAGTGGACAATAAATGGCTAGATTGTATTTCAGCCCAGTTATGTAATCGTCCAGTCCGTGTCCAGGAGCGGTGTGGACACAGCCTGTTCCGCTCTCGGTAGTGACATAGTCAGCGAGGACGATTGGACTGGAGCGATCGATAAAGGGGTGATGGGTTTTAAGGTTCTCGAGTTGACTTCCTTTGTAGCGCTTAAGGACTTCGACGCCTTCTAATGAGCAGGCCTCCGTCACTGCTTCAAGGCGATCTGAGGCGATGATCAAGGCTCCATGGTTGGATTGAATCAATGCATATTCAATATCTGGGTGGACGGCGATAGCTAAATTTGCGGGGAGTGTCCATGGGGTTGTCGTCCAAATCACAAATCGAGCATCGACTTCGAGTTTCAATTCTTTGGCAGAGGCTTGGCTTAGAGGGAAACCGATATAGACAGAAATACTCTTGTGGTTTTTGTATTCAATTTCCGCTTCAGCGAGGGCAGTTTTACACGGGATGGACCAATAAACAGGTTTTTTACTGCGGTAAACTAAGCCCTGCTCAATAAACTCAGCAAAGGTTCTCAATTCCTCGGCTTCGTATTCTGGATGGATGGTCCAGTATTCATGTTCCCAATCGGCGAGTATGCCGAGGCGATTAAATTGTTCGGATTGGATCGCTTTGTAATCGCCTGCAAATTGTGCACAGGCTTTTCGTACTTCGAGCAGACTGTAGTCGGTTTTTCCAGACTCTTGTAGTTGCTTGGAGACCTTGTATTCAATGGGTAAGCCATGACTGTCCCAGCCAGGGATGTAAGGGGCATTGTACCCCTGCATCCACTTATACCTCAAAATTGTATCCTTCAGAGTTTTATTAAGGGCGTGTCCTAGGTGGAGGTTGCCATTAGTGAAGGGTGGGCCATCATGAAGAATAAAGGACGAGTTCGACTTATTTTTTTCAATGATGGCCGAATAAAGACCTTGGGTTTGCCAATGGGCGATGCGTTCGGGCTCTCGGCGGACTAAATCGCCCCGCATAGGGAATTCAGTCTGAGGTAGGTTTAATGTATCTTTAAGTTCAATCGACATGATTGGAATGCAGATTTGCAAGATTTGCGGAGTTTGTTTTTTTGCTAGGCCAAGTCAAGCATACACCTTAATTTACAACATTTTTTTATTATTCTTGCCGAAGAGGCTTCTTCTGTCTTTTTCAATAGACTGTCAATGCTTGCTTATTTAATCCAATTTGATTTTTCAGCACTGTCCGTAATTGCCCTGATGCTCTGCGTTTTCTTGGGAATTCTATTTTTAGTGTGGGGTGGGCACTGTTTGACCGATGGAGCGGTTCGTATCGCTCATATTTTCAAGATCAGTCCTTTGATTATTGGGCTTACTATCGTTTCAATCGCTACCTCTATGCCTGAATTGTTCACTTGCTTGAGGGCGATCCAGGAGAGTGCGGATTTAGCTTTGGGCAGTATTGTCGGTAGCAATATTGCTAATATTGGACTGATTTTAGGCTTCGCTGCGTGGATCAGTCCCTTACATTCAGATCTTCGTCTGATTCAAAAAGAACTGCCTTTTTTGCTCATTTTGAGTCTCCTTTTTGTTTTTTTTGCTTTTACGGGTGGAGGCTTTAGCAGTGGGGAAGGCCTTTCTTTAATTCTTATTGCGGGTGCTTATTTGTTTTGGGTGATTCACCATGCTCTAAGAGAAAAAGACGTTCCCATCGATGAATTAGATGGATCGCTCGGGGCGGTCGCAGCTTCGGATTCCTCGAGTGGAAAATTCTCGGTGCTAGCCTTAGCTGTTTTTTGGGTGCTGGTTGGTGCATTGTTGTTATCGCTCGGGGCGGATTGCTTGGTGGAGAGTGCTCGAATCTTAGCTTTACGCTTTGGTCTCAGTGAGGTCTTCATTGGCTTATCTATAGTTGCCTTGGGCACGAGTTTGCCCGAGCTGGCCGCCTCTTTATCCGCAAGTTTAAAAAACAATAATTCTCTTTGTGTGGGCAATGTTATTGGCTCAAATTTATTTAATCTCAGTTTGATTGGCGGCAGCTCTGCTCTATTCTATCCCTTTGAGGTCGATCTAGAGTTCTTTTGGTTAGAATTCCCACTCTTAATCTTCGCCACCCTCATGCTCTATTTCTTTTTGTGGCAAAGACAAGCGGTGATTGGACGTGCTCGAGGAACAATTCTCTTGGTATTTTATGTTTTTGTTATCGTTTTGATTGGATTGAATGGATAGTAAGCCTAGTATTTTAAAATATTATGAATAAAGCATATAGACCAGTAGTCCTCATTATCCGCGATGGATGGGGGGAAAATCACAATGATAGTGAGACCGATCACAATGCGGTACACTTAGCGAAGACGCCTATTTCAGATGGTTTAAGCGCCCATTGGCCGAGAACTGAAATTGAGGCTTCTGGACTTGCGGTTGGTTTGCCCGAGGGCATTATGGGGAATTCAGAAGTTGGGCATCAAAATATCGGTGCAGGCCGAATAGTCGATCAAGAGATTGTCCGCATAAATAAGGGGATTGAATCGGGACAAGTAGCCGATAATCCTGTGTTGAGGGAGGCTTTTGATCAGGTTTCGAAAAAGGGGACGCAATTGCACTTTATGGGCTTGGTTTCGGATGCTGGGGTTCACTCTATGCTCGATCATTTGTTCGGGATGATTCAGTTGGCTAAGGCATCGGGCATCGATAAGATTTATTTGCATGCTTTTACGGATGGTCGAGATACTGGACCTTTTACTGGCAAAGGTTTTATCGAAACGATTGAAACTTTTTTTGAACGAGAAGGGGTCGGTCAAATTGCTTCAATTATGGGGCGTTACTGGGCTATGGATCGGGATAACCGCTGGGATCGAGTTGAACGTGCCTACCGCACTTTAACCGGGAAAGCTACTGAGCTGAATTTTGCTTCGGCAATAGAGGCGATCGAACACCATTATGAGCATCCAGAAACTGCGGGAATGACGGGAGATGAATTCTGTCCACCGTCTACCATTCTTGGCTCGAATGGGAAGCCTTTGGCAAGTATCGATTCAGGCGATGCTGTGATATTCTTTAATTTTCGAGGAGATCGCCCGAGAGAATTATCACGCGCTTTTCTCGAAGCTGATTTTGCTGATTTTGATCGTGGAGATCGGAAGGATGTCTTTTATGTGACGATGACGGAATACCAAAAGGGGCTTTGTCCAAATGTCATCTTTAGGAAACCAGAAAAAATGGAGTCCATTTTAGGGGCTTACATCGCTGAACAAGGGATTCCTCAGTTCAGGTGTGCGGAAACAGAAAAGTTCCCCCATGTGACTTTTTTCTTTAACGATTATCGCGAAGAAGCTTTTCCTTTAGAGGATCGAGTATTGATCCCCAGTCCAAAGGACTGCGCTACTTATGATGAAAAACCAGAGATGTCTGCACTAGGTGTGCGCGATGCCACTATTGAAGCAATTCGCTCTGGTAAGTATGGTTTGATTATTGTCAATTTTGCCAATCCAGACATGGTAGGGCATACGGGAGTGGTCGAGGCCTGCGTTAAAGCCTGTGAGGTAGTGGATGCCTGCGTGGGCGCTATTTTAGAGGCAGTTGATTCGGTTTCTGGTCGAGCTTTAATCACTGCGGATCATGGCAATTCCGACAAACTTTGGAACGAGCAGACCCACTCAGCCCATACAGCTCACACCCTCAATCCGGTAGAAGTCGTTGTCTATGGTGCGGGTTGTCAGTGCTTGGAGCTAGAGTCCGCAGGCTGCTTAGGTAATATTGCTCCTACCGTGCTCGACTTGATGGCTTTGGCTAAACCCGAAGCAATGACGGAAGCATCGTTGATTAGACCTGAATCACTGGAAAATTTAGAATCATAATGAAAGTATTAGTTACAGGCGGAGCCGGCTACATTGGTAGTGTCACTGTGGAACAGTTATTAGCCCAAGGCTTTGAAGTGCTTGTTTTCGATAACCTCTCAATGGGACACAAGGCGGCGGTTCATCCAGACGCTGAATTTTTCGAAGGAGATTTGAATTGTAAGCAATCCATCCAAGAAGCATTTGCTCAGTTTATGCCTGAAGCAGTGATGCATTTTGCTGCCAAGTCTTTGGTCGGAGAATCGATGGAAAAGCCTTTTTTATATCTCAATGACAATGTGTCCAATGCCTTGAATTTATTGGAAGTTGTCATCGAAAATTCGGTACCGCGTTTTATTTTATCTTCCACGGCAAACCTCTTTGACCAGCCCGAACAAGTACCAATTTCAGAAGATGCAAAGATCATTCCGGGAAGTCCTTACGGTGAGTCAAAATTCATTATTGAGCGGTATTTACACTGGCTATCCCAGCTCTATCCCTTTTTTCATTTTGCAAGTTTACGCTATTTTAATGCGGCAGGTGCGAGCGAACGCTATGGTGAGGATCACAGTCCAGAATTGCATTTGATTCCGCTAGTGCTTCAGGTTGCTTTGGGTCAACGAGAGCAAATTGCTGTCTTTGGCAATGATTATGAAACGCCAGATGGTTCTTGTGTGCGCGACTATATCCATGTGTTGGATTTGGCGGAGGCCCATATTCTTGCCCTCAAGGCGATTGAATCGGAGAGTCGCTTTTACAATTTAGGGAATGGGAAGGGATATTCGGTGCAAGAAGTCATTGATGTAGCTCGAGCGGTAACTGGGCATCCCATTCCTTCGGTTATCAAGGGTCGCCGTGCGGGCGATCCAGCTCAATTGATTGCCTGTAGCGAGCGGATCACTCGTGAATTAAATTGGCGTGCTCGTTTCCCTCAACTTGAGTCGATTATTGAGAGTGCTTGGCGATGGCACCAAAAATACCCGCAAGGTTACACCGATTGATTGGGTGAGAGAGCTCAAGGACGGATAGCCCTATAATTTCCTCTTGGGTCTCAGTGTCTAGGGGCAAGAACTGATTTCAGGGTTGGAAATAAGTTCCAACCGAATCTCCTTGTGCAATTTTCTTAAAGATTTCTGGGTCATTACCGCTTCCAATAAAGACACCACAGCCATGGGCGAGGGCAATTTTCGCCGCAGACAGCTTGCTGATCATCCCTCCTACAGAGGTTTCTTTTTGGGTATCGCTGGCCAGTGCTTCAATTGAAGCGTCTATTCTTTTGACTAGGGGAATAACTTCATTGTCGTTGTTGCGATCCATTAATCCAGATACATTGGAAAGGATTAAGAGAAGCTCGGCATTAAGCGCTTTGGAAACAAGTGCGGATAAAGTGTCATTATCTCCAAATTTGATTTCTTCAGTACTCACGGTGTCATTTTCATTAACGATGGGGATGGCTCCAGTGGACAATAAATGCTCGATGGTTGCACTCACCCCGCTGTTTCGATTGGGCGAGGATAAGTCTTCTTGCGTCAGTAGGATTTGAGCTACGGTGTGCTTATAGGTATCAAAAGCTTTTTGCCAGATGTTGATCAATTGGCTTTGTCCGATGGCCGCACAAGCTTGTAGTGCGGACAGCGATTTCGGTCGTTCGCTGATATTTAGTCGTGCCATACCTAAGCCGATAGCTCCAGAACTGACTAAAATGACTTCGCTTCCTTTTTCTTTTAAGGCAGATACTTCCTTACTAATTGTTTGAATGCAGGAATGGTTAACTGCACCACTGTCGGTACGCAAGATACCCGTGCCTAGTTTAATGACGATTCGTTTAGCCTGTGTTAGCGGGATCACGATGAGTGATGCTTGGGTGAAGGATTGGGTGCTTAGACTTGTTTTAAGTCCGACTCTTTTTTACTCAAATAGTCGTTAATTTTTTGAATGTAATCGTCATGTTCTTTTTGCACCTCTTTTTCAGAACGTTTAAAGTCGTCTTCTGACAAGCCCTCTTTCTGGGCGTCTTTAAGTAGATCGAGGCTATCTCGACGAATTTGTCGGACTCGAATTTTCCCTTCTTCGGCAATTGAGCCGGCAGTTTTAACTAATTCTTGGCGCCGTTCGCCGGTCAGTTCTGGAACGGGAACGCGTAAAATACCCCCATCGGCAATGGGATTGAGACCGAGATTTGCATTTCGAATCGCTTTTTCTACCTCTTGAAGGATGCTCTTGTCCCAAGGTTGAACAACAATAGTTTTAGCATCAGGAGTGGTGACAGCGGCACATTCTTTTAAGGACATGGCAGAGCCGTAGGCATTTATTTTTATACCATCGAGCATAGCGGGTGATGCCTTTCCAGTGTGCAGATTGTTGAATTCGCTGACGGTGTGCTCAATCGCTTTTTGCATCTGCGATTTAAGTGCTTCAAAAATACTTGATGTTTCCATGATCTATTATCTTTCGGTTACGGTGGTTCCAATTGTTTCGCCCATCACTGCCTTCAGAATGGAGCCAGATTCACGCATGGATAAAACTAAAATGGGCATTTTGTTCTCCATACACAATGAAAAAGCGGTCGAGTCCATGATTTTCAATCCTTGCTTAAGTGCAGACATATAGGGTATGTGATCGTATTTTACGGCATCAGGTTCTTTGATCGGGTCTTTATCATAGATTCCGTCAACTTTGGTCGCTTTAAATAGAATGTCCGCTCCAATTTCACTGGCCCGTAAAGCGGCCGTGGTGTCGGTTGAGAAGTAGGGATTGCCTGTGCCTCCGGCAAAGATAACTACGCGTCCGCGTTCAAGGTGGCGCGTAGCCCGTCTGAGAATAAAGGGTTCGGCGAGTTTATCCATGGGGATGGCACTTTGTAAGCGAACAGTGACCCCCATTTTCTCAAGACAATCCATGATGGCGAGTCCGTTTATCACCGTAGCAAGCATTCCCATATAATCACCTGTGGTGCGATCAATACCTCGCATTTCTGAACCATTTAAGCCTCGGAATATATTGCCTCCACCAATAACAAGACCAATTTGCACTCCAGCTTCAGAGACTTTTTTAACTTCTTGACAGATACTTTCTAAAATAGCGGCATCGATCGGATCGCCGTCCACTGTGTTACGCAATGCTTCACCGCTGAGTTTGAGAACGATGCGTTTGTATTTTGGTCTTATCTTTTTTTGAGCTGTATCTTCCATTAAGTAGATTATAAAGGTTAATTTTAGTCCTGCGTCAATCTATCTCATTTGACTTTTATCTCACAGTTAACTTGACGATTGTGATTTGTGTGCTTTATCTGGAGCTTTTAGGCCGATGGTGTAATGGTAACACTACTGGTTTTGGTCCAGTCATTCGGGGTTCGAATCCCTGTCGGCCTGCCATATTCCTGACCGAGCCACCTGCCTCAGCACTATGGCTGTGACTTAGAGGGTAGAAAGCAGGTAGAAAGAAGTTAAAACGTAAGAATTTAAGTTTCTGTCTTGTATGTAGTTCCTAATCAATTACGAACCTCTAAACAGGGAGTCTTTGTTTAGCTGATATGTTTAGTGGCTTATTAAATTATCAAGAAATGA